>Ga0172382_10002064_pt1 | contig 34371 bp, 32 predicted proteins | sample Leawel138RmetaG_FD_122245 | JGI IMG/M metagenome (GOLD analysis project Ga0172382, IMG submission 122245) | Leachate microbial communities from a municipal landfill in Southern Ontario, Canada - Leachate well 138R metaG | ecosystem: Engineered > Solid waste > Landfill > Unclassified | place...
CACCTGCTGGTGAACTACCCGCCCAAGGTGGCCGTCTCGACGCTGGTGAACAGCCTCAAAGGCGTGTCCAGCCGCATGATCCGCAAGCAGAACCACCCGAGCATCCGCGAGAATCTGTGGGGCGGCGCGCTCTGGTCGCCGTCCTACTTCGCCGGTAGCTGTGGCGGTGCGCCCATCGCAATCATCCGCCAGTACATCGAACAACAGCAGACACCACACTGACCGTCCAAAGAACGCCTACGGCGTTCGCGCTATCCTTCCCCGGCCTGAAGGCTGAGGCTTGCCGCGCACCGGGTCAAGCTGCCCGATTTCATCCCCGGCCTGGGTCAGTTGTTCGTCGACCCGGATACCCTGCCGGCGGCCCGTTCCTGGGCTACGACCACGACGGCAAACTCGTGAGCACCACGTACATGGTGCCCCTGTCCCTGATGACGCCCGACATGAACCTCGCGGACCTGAAAGCACCGGCCGGCACGGTAGACCACGTGGACATGATGTACAACGCGGGCCATCCGGGTGTGGCCGAGCCGCACGTGCATATCGTGCTCTGGAACATCCCGGACGGCCAGTTGCCGCCCGCGGCCTTGAAGGCCCTGCCAGATGTCGCGCAGATCCTCAAGGCTGGATCGCTGCCGTAAGCAGGCGCCGTACCCATTGGCCGTGGTGATGCATGGCGGGTGCCATGTCGGTCGCACTCGCCAGTTCGAAGCCCGCGAATTCAAAGCCGGGCGCCACCACGCAGCTCACCAGTGCAAACGCGGCTGGATCGTATTCCGTTTCCGGGCCAGCAGTGTGTGCAGCCCTCATGGCAAGCTCGGCCGCAAACCAGCAGCCGGCAGGCACCACAGCCTGAAACCGGGCCCCCGGATGGATGCGTGGGTCACCCAGTTGCGTGATGGCCATCTCATTGCTCGCAGTATCCCAGACATACAGGACGAGCACCGAGCCAGCGTGGAACGACCAGACCTCATCGGCATCGATGCGGTGCCATGCCGAATGATCCGCAACCCCCAGCAGGTAATGGATAGCCGTGAGCGTGCTGCGGCTGTGGCCCCGGTAAGGCAGCGTGGATCGGGAACGATAGAGTTCGCGGTAGTACCCGCCCTCTGGATGCGGCTGCAGGCCCAGGGCCTGGATCAGGTGCTGGGAATGTATATGAGACTGAGAATCATTCTTCATGTTAAAAACCTGGGGGAGCCCTGTTGGGCCTATTGTGTCATTGTTTCAGGAACGTCATGCCAACACCCCACCTGATTGTCACCGGCCTGCTGAGCGGCCTGTGCCTTGCAGGCCCCGTCCAGGCCGCTTCATCCATCACCCTCTATGGCATAGTCGATGCAGGTTATGGATATACGCAGTATCGCTACCAACAGGGCGATTCGGCGGCACGGGCCACCACGTCAGGGGTACGCAGCGGCTACCTGAAAAGCAGCCGGTTCGGCCTCAAGGGAACCGAAGATCTGGGTGATGGCAGCCGAGCCCTGTTCCTGCTCGAGCAGGAATTCAATCTGGGTGACGGCACCGCCAAAGCGAATCATGCTTTCAGCAAGAAGGCCTATCTGGGTCTGTCCAACGAGCGCTGGGGCACGCTGACGCTGGGCCGCCAGAAAAGCATCTCGGACCAGTTCATCAGCGTGAACACCACACGCAGTCTGGGCAAGGCCACGCGGGCCTTCGGCGGCGCCGGCGTTACGCGCGACAATATGTTTCAATATGTATCGCCAGCATGGTCGGGACTGCAGTTCGGCGTGGGCTATGCTGCCGATGGGGCCATACTGCGCCACTCGCCTGACATCGATGCGGATGCGGATCGGACCCATTTCCTGAGCACCGGCGTGCGCTACAGGCAGGGGCCGCTGCGCCTGTCCGCCACCCTGGATCGTGAACGGGCCAATGACAAGAATGGCCACGCAAGGTCGTATGCCGTCACCAACTGGGTGCTGGCGGGTTCATACGATTTCGATGTCGTCCGGCTGACGCTGGCCTATGGGCAGGATCGCAATGGCAAACTGAAGAAACCGGGCGACATCAGCAGCAAAACCTTTGGCGGCCATGCCCCGACCGGCCTGGGCGACTACAACAACCCGGGCTTCAGATCACACAACTACTATCTGGGGCTGTCTGCCCCCCTTGGAGGTGGGCGCCTGGGCCTGACCTGGTCGCACACGGCGTCCAATCTGGACGACGTCTACGCAGACCTGCACCCCGGCCAGACACTGGCAACGGCGAAACAGAACATCTATGCCGCAGTCTTCACCTATCCACTGTCCAGACGCACCACGGCCTACAGCTATGCCTCATACGGCACCGGGCTGGCCTATCTCGCAGATCTGACTGGCGTGGAAGCCGGCCTCGCCATCCAGCACCGATTCTGAAGGGCATCCCGGAGCGGCACGCCCGGGATGCCGACCTGTATCGCAAACCCCTGGCGCCCCGCCTCAGGCGCGGTCCCGGCGCGTGGGCTCAGAGGCTTGCGCGCCACTGCGCCAGGGCCTGCTCGCGCTCGAGATACAGCGCCTGGGCGGTATCCAGCGATATGGTCTCGAAATACAGGCGCTCACCCGGCGCGCATTGTGCGAGCCTGGGCAGGTCGACACTGGCCACATGGGCGATCTTCGGATAGCCGCCGGTGGTCTGCCGATCGGCCATCAGAATGATGGGCTGGCCATCGGCTGGGACCTGTACGGCCCCGAACGTAACGCCCTGGGAAATCATCTCCAGCGCCTGGTGCTGTTCGAGCGCCACGCCCGAGAGGCGGATCCCCATGCGATCGGACTGTGCGGCGACCCTGAAGCCGGAATCCAGAAGGCACCGATGCGCCGCCTCGGTGAACAGGTCCCATTGCGGCCCGGGCACGATCCGTATGCGCCCATCGGATCTCGGTACCGGCGCCACCCGCGCCGGGCGATGCAGGCGAACAAAATCCTGTGTGCCCAGCAGTGCCTGTTCGGCATCGTCAAGCCCGCCCACCGTGGGCAGGATGTCCCCCTTTTTCAGGGCCCGACCCTGCAGCCCCCCCATGCCGGCACGTACATGCGTGCTGCGGCTGCCCAGTACGGGTTCGACAGCAAACCCGCCACGCACGGCCAGATAGGCACGCACACCGGATACCCGCGGGCCGAAATCCAGCCGCGCCCCGGCCCGCACCACCAGCGCCCGGTTCAGGGGCACCTCTTGCGCGCCAATACGCGCCGACAGGTGGGCGCCGCAAAGGGCAATCACCTGCGCCTGCCTGAACAGCAGGCTGGGGCCCACCAGGGTCATTTCGAGCGACGCCGCGTCATCCGCGTTGCCCACCAGGGCGTTGGCGCAGCGATGCGCCCACTGATCCATGGCGCCACTCACCACCACCCCGAAGCGCTGCCAGCCGTAGCGCCCCAGATCCTGCAGCAGCGACAGCGCACCGGGTTTGAGCACCGCTATCATGGCTGGCTGCACCCTGCGTCTGTGATAGGCACGAAACGCACCCGGTCGCCCGGCTGCAAGGTGCAGGGCGAGGCCCGTGTCGCATCGAACAAGGAGAGTGGCGTGCGACCGATGATGTGCCAGCCACCCGGCGATTCGAGTGGATAGATGCAAGTCTGGTCGTTGGCAATCGCCACGCTGCCCGCCGGTACGTGGAAGCGCGGCATGCTGCGCCGCGGCAGCCGCAACTGCGCATCCAGGCCGCCGATATACGGCAGGCCCGGCAGGAAACCCAGCATGTAGACCCGGTGCGCCGAGGCGATGTGCCGGGCGATGACCTGCTCTGGCGACAGGCCACAGGCCTGCGCCACGGCCGGCAGATCGGGGCCGGCATCCCCCCCATAGCACACAGGAATGTCCACGGTGCGCGATGCGTCATTCTGCGGCTGAATGCCCTCGGCCAACACGGCTTCGAGCCGCCGGCACAGATTTTCGTGGGGCCTGCCCTCTTGTGCAAAGCGCTCGGGGCGATAATGCACCGCCACGGTGGTGAACGCAGGCACGATGTCCACAACCCCCGGAATGGCCGCATCGAGCAGCCGCGCCGCCACACCATGCACGATTTCGTTGGTGTGCAGATCGATGACCTGCCCGAACTCGATGATCACGCAGCAATCACCATCTGCGGTGATGGACCACGGCGCATCCGTATTCGCACCACCCGTGGCAGAATCGACGACATGATGAACCGATGCGGTATTCGAGGAACAGAATGATTCTGACATGGGACCCCAGGGAATGCAGCGCACAGCGGCACCGCACAGACCACAACGCGACAGGCGCATGATGTGCAAACCAGCATGCGCCTGCGCTAACATGGCACGATCCTCGTCATTCTGGCGGAACAGGCCCGCAAGGACCATGAAGAATCGTTACTCGCTGCTCGATATTGTACGGCATGGCCTGCGCCACAACGCCCACTGGGGCCGTGCCTGGCGCAGCCCGGAGCCGCGCAGGGCCTACGACGCAGTGATCGTCGGGGCGGGGGGCCACGGGCTGGCCACGGCCTATTATCTGGCCCGCGAGCACGGCCTGCGCAATGTTGCCGTCCTCGAGAAGGGCTGGCTGGGCGGGGGCAATACGGCACGCAATACGACCATCGTGCGCTCCAACTACCTCTGGGACGAATCCACCCAGTTGTTCGAAAAGTCCATGCAACTCTGGGAGGGTCTGTCGCAGGCGCTGAACTACAATGTCATGTTCAGCCAGCGCGGGGTCATGAATCTGGCCCATACCCTGCAGGAAGTCCGTGACACCCAGCGGCGCATCAATGCCAACCGCTACAACGGGGTCGATGCACACTGGCTCACGCCCGCCCAGATCAAGGCGCTCGTACCCAACATCAACCTGCAGGCGCGCTATCCCGTGCTTGGCGCGTCATTCCAGCCGCGCGGCGGGGTCGCCCGGCACGATGCCGTTGCCTGGGGGTTTGCCCGGGCAGCCGACAGCCTGGGGGTGGACATCATCGAGAACTGTCCGGTCACCAACATCCGCCTGCGCGACGGCGCCATCGAAGGGGTGGACACGGGCAAGGGCTTCATCGCCACCCGCAAACTGGGCGTGGTGGTGGCCGGGCACTCGAGCGTGCTGGCCGACATGGCCGGCATCCGCCTGCCCATCGAAAGCCACCCCCTGCAGGCGCTGGTGTCCGAACCGCTCAAGCCCTGTATCCATACGGTCATCATGTCGAACACCGTGCACGCCTACATCAGCCAGTCCGACAAGGGCGATCTGGTGATCGGGGCCGGCATCGACCAATACCTGGGCTATGGCCAGCGCGGCAGCTATCACAGCATCGAGCATACCCTGCAGGCCATCGTCGAAATGTTTCCGAGCCTGAGCCGTGTGCGCATGAACCGCCAGTGGGGCGGCATCGTCGATGTCTCGCCCGACGCGAGCCCCATCATATCCAGAACCCCGGTCAAGGGCCTGTACTTCAACTGTGGCTGGGGCACGGGCGGCTTCAAGGCCACCCCGGGTTCGGGCTGGGTCTTTGCCCATACCATCGCGCACGATGAACCGCATGCGCTGAACGCCCCATTTTCTCTCGACCGCTTCCACACCGGGCATCTGATCGATGAACACGGCGCGGCGGCCGTGGCCCATTGAACGGAGGCCCCATGCTGCTGATCCGATGCCCCTGGTGTGGTGAGCGCGCCGAAAGCGAGTTCTCGTACGGGGGCGAAGCCGACATCCGGCGCCCGACCGACACGGATCACCTGAGCGACGCAGGCTGGGGCGATTATCTCTTCATGCGCCGCAACCCCTGCGGACCCCTGCGCGAGCAGTGGGTACACGCCCATGGCTGCCGGCGCTGGTTCACACTGGTGCGCGATACACAAAGCTACCGCGTACTGGATCAAGACGTGGTGCCCGGTGAAGCCCGGATGGATGAGGAGCCCGCATGAGCGAACCGTGGCGCCTGCCCTCCGAAGGGCGCACAGACCGCAGCCAGACACTGCATTTCGAATTCAACGGCAAGGCCTATACGGGGCGGGCCGGCGATACGCTGGCCGCGGCACTGCTGGCCAATGGCGTGCATTTCGTCGCGCGCAGCTTCAAATACCATCGGCCCCGCGGCATCCTGAGCGCCGGCGTCGAAGAGCCCAACGCCATCGTGCAGCTCGAAAGCGGCCCGCATACCATCCCCAACGCCCGGGCCACCGAAGTCCTGCTGTACGACGGGCTGCGCGCCACCAGCGTGAACGCCCGACCCAGCCTCGAGAACGACCGTCTGGCCATCATGCAGCGGCTGGCACCGTTCATGGCCGCCGGTTTCTATTACAAGACCTTCATGTGGCCGCGGCGCTGGTGGGGCCGCTACGAAGAACGCATCCGCGATGCGGCCGGCCTGGGCACGGCGCCCGAGCACCCCGATCCGGATCACTACGACAAGCGCTTTGCGCATTGCGACGTGCTGGTGGTGGGGGCCGGTCCGGCGGGGCTCGCAGCGGCCTGCAGCGCCGCCCGGGCGGGCGCGCGCGTGCTGCTCGTCGAACAGGATGCCGAACCGGGCGGCAGCCTGCTTGCCAACCCCATCGAAATCGACGGTCGACCCGCCACAGAATGGGTTGCGGCCCGAATGGCCGAACTGCAAGAACTGCCCGACGTGCGCATCCTGCTGCGCACGTCGGTTGCGGGCTACCACGATCACGATTTCGTCGTGGCTTGCGAGCGCTGTCACGACCACCTGCCCCTGGCACAGCGCCGCGGGGTGCGCGAGCGCCTGTGGAAGATCCGCCCTCGGCGCGTGGTGCTGGCCACGGGCGCCCACGAACGGCCCCTGGTGTTCGGCAGCAATGACCTGCCCGGCGTGATGCTGGCCGGGGCCGTCTCGGCGTACATCCATCGTCACGGGGTGCTTGCGGGGCGCAATGCGGTGCTCTTCACCAACAACGACCTGGCCTACCAGTGCGCCATCGATCTGCAGCGCTGCGGCGCGCAGGTGCTGGTCGTCGATCCGCGCGCGCCCGGCCAGGGCGCCTTGCCGGCCCAGGCCGCCGCCCTGGGGATCGCCATACATTACCGCACCGTAGTCGCCGCAGCCGAAGGCGGTCGCCATGTCAAGGCCGTGCGGCTTCAGGCCTATCGATCCACCAGCGCGAATCCTGCGCGAACCATGCCGGATCTCACGCCCACTGCAGCCAACCCCGCGTCCACCAGTGCGGCGGCCAGGCCCGAGGCCCCGAACACGGTGCCCGGAGCATCGGGCGTCATCGCCTGCGACCTGCTGGCCATGTCGGGCGGGTTCAACCCGGTCGTGCACCTGCATGCCCAGGCTCGGGGGCACCTGCACTGGGACGACGCCCTCGCCTGCTTCACGCCCATCGAGGCCCCGGACAGCCACCATCGCAGTGCCGGCGCGGCTGCCGGGCTGTTCGATCTGCAGCAGGCACTCGATCATGGTGTTTCAGCAGGCCGGCAGGCCGCAGCCGCGGCCCTGGGTGACCCGGTGACGGCACTGCCCCCGGCGCCGCGCTGGCAAGCCCCCACCCAGGCCTGCGACCCCATCCTGCCGCTATGGCTCATCGGCCCGGTCGAGCGTGCGAACCGCGGCCCCAAGCAATTCATCGATTACCAGAACGACGTCCAGGTGGCCGACATCCTGCTATCGGTGCGCGAAGGGTATCGATCTGCCGAGCACGTCAAGCGCTATACGTCGATGGGTTTCGGCACGGATCAGGGCAAGCTCGGCAACATCAACGGCATGGCCGTTCTTGCGCTGCTGCAGGGCAAGCGCATGGCCGAAACCGGCACCACCACCTTCCGGCCCAACTACACACCCATCAGCTTCGGCGCCATCGCCGGGCGTGAACTGGGCGTGCACTTCGATCCCGTGCGCAAGACCAGCCTGCATGCCTGGAATGTAACGGCCGGCGCCCGGTTCGAAGATGTGGGGCAATGGAAGCGGGCCCATTATTACCCCAGGCCGGGCGAGTCCATGGTCACCGCCGTGGCCCGTGAATGCCTGGCGGTGCGCAAGGCCGTGGGGCTGCTCGATTACGCCACGCTGGGCAAGATCGACGTCCGCGGGCCGCACGCCGCCGAATTCCTCAACCGCATGTACATCAACGCCTTCACCCGGCTCAGGCCCGGCCTGTGCCGATACGGTGTGATGCTCGATGAAAACGGCATGGTCATGGACGATGGCGTGATCCTGCGCCTGGCCGAAGATCATTTCCTGGTCACCACCACCTCGGCTGGCGCCGCCCGCGTACTGGCCTGGATGGAGCAGTGGCTGCAGACCGAATGGCCCGAGCTGCGGGTATTCCTGACCTCGATCAGCGACCAGTACAGCGTGGCCACGGTGGCCGGGCCGCAGGCGCGCAAGGTGCTGCAGGCCGTCTGCCACGACGTTGACCTTTCGCCGACGGCCTTCCCCTTCATGAGTTTCCAGGACGGCCACATCGATGGCATGCCGGTGCGCGTGCTGCGGGTCAGCTTTTCCGGCGAGCTGTCCTACGAAATCTACGTGCCCGCCGACCTGGGCCGCCCTCTCTGGGAACGCCTGATGCAGGCCGGTGCACCACACGGCATCACCCCCTACGGGACCGAGGCGATGCACGTCCTGCGGGCCGAAAAAGGCTACGTCATCGTCGGCCAGGACACCGATGGGTCCGTCAGTCCCATCGACCTGGGCCTGGGTGGCATGGTCTCGAAAACCAAGGATTTTCTCGGCAAGCGATCCCTGGCCCGCAGCCATACGGCGGGTTCGGGGCGCAAGCAGCTGGTGGGGCTGCTGACGCAGGATCCCACGCAAGTGCTGCCCGAAGGGGGCCAGATCCTGCAGGCGCCCACCACGGCCCGTCTGGCTGACATGCAGGGCCATGTCACATCCAGTTACGCAAGCCCTGTGCTGGGCCATTCGATTGCCCTGGCCCTGCTCAGGGATGGACACTCGCGCATGGGCGAGAGCCTTACCGTCGCGACCGCCGACGGTCAGTTCATGGGTGCGCGCGTCTGCTCACCCGTTTTTTACGATCCTGACGGGGCGCGCCAGCATGTCGAATGAAGCCCGGCACCACAGCGCTCTGGCCGAGCTGTGCCAGGCCGACGAAACCGTCCTGCGGCGTGGCCGTCCTCAGGCCGTCGAACTGACCGAATGCCGCGAAATCGAGCTGACCAACCTGCGCCTGCCGAGGCACGACAGCGATGCCAGGCACGCACTGGCCGAAGTACTGGGCATCCCCCTGCCGATGGCGCCGAACACTGTCAGCGCACGCCCGGGGCTGCATGCCCTGTGGCTGTCACCCGATGAATGGCTGCTGCGTGCAGGCCCGGGCCCGGCTGACGGCTGGGCCGCCCGCATCGAAGCCGCCCTCGCCGGCACTGCCTTCTTTGCCGTGACCGAACAAAGCAGTGCCTATTGCGTGTTGCAATTGGCCGGCCCCGACGCACGCGACGTGCTCAATGCCGGCTGCCCGCTGGACCTGCACCCCAGGGTGTTCGGCCAGGGTCAGTGTGCGCAGACGCTGTTCTTCAAGTTTGCGCTGCTGCTGCGCCCACTGGATGGTTCTGGCCAGGCCTGGGAACTCATGGTCAGGCGCAGCCATGCGGACGCGATGGCCCGCATGCTGCTGGCCGATGATCACTTCTCGTAGGGCACCAGCTTGCCGTCCTTGACGATCACATGGCGATACGACTCGCTCTTCTGCATGCCGTCGTCATCGAAGGCCTTGTCGCCCGTCACGCCGGCATAGTTCTGCGACACCGGGATCAGCGCATCGCGAACGGCATCCGATGTGGCGGCCTTGGCCTGTTCCATGGCCAGGGCAACGAGCATGGCCGAGTCATAGGCGTAGCTGCCGAACACGCTGGTGGGTTCCTCGCCGAATGCCTCTTTGTAGGCTGCGGCATAGGCGTCGTATTCGGGGCCGGCCGAACCCGGTTCGAGACCGCGAATGCCTTCACCGATCTGCGGGGTTTCCTGGATGTCGGAAATCCACAAAGAGGGATAATCGGCATACCAGTTCGCGCCGACATCGATGCCCTGTTGGAAGGCCTCCTGGAGCATGAGACGCGCATCGGCCCCATAGGCCGTGAAGAACACACCGTCCGGATTCTGCGATACGGCACGGCGCAGATCGGCGTTGTAGTCGGACTTGCCCTCTTCGTAGCGCACCTTGGTGATGCATTCGCCGCCCTTCTTGTCCTGCAGCTGCTGGCACGACTGGATTTCCATGCCGACCCCGAACGGGTTGTTGGTCACCAGGCTGGAATAGGTCTTGCCCGCGCCATCTTCGAGGGCAAAGTCGGCCATGGCACGCCCCATGAGATCGTCCAGACCCATGGTGCTGAAGAGATAAGGGCCGATGTTGCGCAGTTCGGGCGAGGTCGATGACGAGCAGATTTCGACGACCTTGGATTGCTGCGCGAACTGCCCGGTGGGCACACAGACCCCGCTGGACAGAATGCCCAGCACCACGGGGACCTTGTCCACGTTGACCAGCTTGCGCATGGCATCGAGCGCCGATGCAGGCCGGGATTCGGTGTCTTCGATGATCAGTTCGATCTTGCCGCCCAGGGTGTCCGGGCCCACCTTGACCGTGCTGCCGTCCTTCTGCGGAATTTCAAAGCCATTGTTGATGCGCTGGGCTGCCAGCTGGATGCCGCGCGAGATGTCCTTGCCCTGGATGGCGCTGGTGCCGGTGAGGGGCACCAGCACCCCGATCTTGATGTCATCGGCCAGCGCCGGGGTGGCCATGCCGGCCAGGAAAAGGGCCGTGGTGGCACCGGCTGCAAGTTGAAAGATTTTTTGTTTCATGATGTGCTCCTCCGTCAGAGACAGGATTGATCAGGTGGCTGCGCGTGACAGCCGGACCACCGGATCGGGTTGACCGGTGGCGAGTGCTCACGAACCTAGCTCTTGGCTGTGCCCAGATAGGCCTCGCGAATCTTTTCATCGGTCAGGATGCGGTCGGCACGGCCCTCGAAGGCGTTGCGACCATCGGCCATCACGATGCCGAAGGTGGATGATCTCAGGGACAGTTCGGCGTTCTGCTCCACGATCAGAATGGTGCGCCCCCCCTGAGTGTTGATTTCCTGGATCTTCTCGAAGACTTCGGCTGCAATGCGGGGTGACAGCGCCGCCGTGGGCTCGTCGAGCAGCAAAAGCTGCGGATCGGTCATCAACGCCCGGGCCAGGGCCAGCATCTGGCGCTCACCGCCACTCATGGTGTGCACGCCCTGGCGCCGCCGCTCGGCAAGCCGTGGAAAGCGCTCGTACTGCAGGGCAATGCGTTCGCCCAGCAGCGCCCGTTCGAGCGAGTAGCCGCCCATCTTGAGGTTTTCTTCCACCGTCAGGGACGGAAAGACGTTGTCGAGCTGCGGCACGAAGGCGATGCCCCGCGTCACCCGCAGGTGCGCCGGCAGATGCGTGATGTCGTCGCCCTCGAAGCGGATCAGCCCGGTCCTGGGCACGAGATAGCCCATCAGCGCCTTGAGCAGGGTCGACTTGCCCGCGCCGTTGGGCCCGATGATGGTGGTGATGTGGCCCCGGGCCACCGCCACGCTCACGCCGTGCAGGATTTCGGTATCGCCATACCCCACGGTCAGGTTCTCTGCGGTGAGTATCCCCATTTATGCATGCTCCTGAGAATCGGCAGCCATGACAGTGGCAATCTCGGTATCGGGATCCAGTTGCCCCCCTGCGGCGATGTAGGCTCTGAGCACGTCTTCACGCGCCAGTACGGCATCCACCGGACCTTCGGCCAGGACCTGACCCATATCGAGCACACAGAGCGTGTCGCACAGCTCGCGGATGACCGCCATGTTGTGTTCGATGATCAGGAAGGTTTCGCCGTTGTTCCTGAGCGTCTTGATGACCTCGACGATGTCATCGATGAGCCGCGGATTGACCCCGGCGACAGGCTCATCGAGCAGGATCAGGCGTGGCTTGGCCATCAGCACCTGCACCAGCGCCAGCAGCTTCTTCTGGCCCCCCGAGAGGCCGCCGGCCAGTTCGTTGGCGTGGTTGTGCAGCCGCACCATTTCGAGCAAATGCCAGGCCCGCTCGAGATTGTGCCTTTCTTCCGCAGCCACCGAACGCGGCTTCAGGGCGGCCATGAGCACGCTTTCGCCCAGTTGCTGCTTGGCCCCCAGAAGCATGTTTTCCATCACCGTCATGCGCTGCGGATTCAGCGTGATCTGGAAGGTGCGGCACAGCCCCAGGCGGGCAATCCGATAGGGCTCGCGCCCCTCGATGGACTGCCCGGCGAAGGTGATACGCCCCGACGTGGGCCTGAGAAAGCCCGAGATGATGTTCACCAGGGTGGTCTTGCCCGAACCATTGGGCCCGATCAAACCGGTGATCTGGCCTTCTTCGGCGGTCAGCGAGACGTTGTTGAGGGCAATCAGGCCGCCGAAGTGGCGTGAGACCCTGTCGACTTCAAGAAGCATGAGGCTCTCCGGTTGGCGGGCTCGACAGCCGCGACGGCCGGGGATAGCGGCGCCGACGCTCGGGCACCAGGCCGCGGGGCAGGTACAGGATGACCAGAATGATCAGGATGCCGATCAGCACCATGCGCAACGCAGCCACCGTGGCCGAGTACTCGGCAGGCACATGAATGAAGCGCGTCGAGTTGTAGATCACCTCGATCACCAGAGTGCCCACCAGCGCCCCCAGGTTGTTGCCCGGCCCGCCCATGATGACCATCGCCCAGATCAGGAAGGTCTCCAGGGGCATGAAGAAGCGCGGGTCGATGAAGCCCACGAAGTGGGCGTACAGGCTGCCCCCGGCCGCCGCGATTGCACCACCGATGACCAGGGACCAGATGCGGGCGTTGCGTACATCCTTGCCCAGCGCCCGGGCGACCTCGTCGCTCTCGCGGATCCCCTTGAGCAGGCGCCCGTAGGGCGAGCGCCCGAGCCACGTGACGAGTACGTAGGCACCGACCACGCACACGGCCACCAGGGCCAGATAGAAATAACCGTAGGCCTGGGTGGAGAAATACCCCTGGAACGGGGCCGGAATGCCGGAAATGCCATAGGACGCACCCACGTATTCGCTGCCCAGGTTGGTGTTCAGGAAGATCATGCGGATCAGCTCGGCTGCCGCCAGTGTGGCAATGGCCCAGTAATCCTGGCGCAGGTCGCCAATGGGCAGCGCCATCAGGGCCCCCAGCACCCCGCCGGCAAGAATGGCGAGCACGAAGCCCACCCCGACCGACCAGCCCAGAATGGCCGTCGCGATGCTGGAGAAATAGGCCCCCACCATGAAGAAGGCCACCTGCCCGAAATTGACCAGCCCGGTCTGGCCATACTGGAAATTCAGGCTCAGGGTGATGAGGCCGTAGATACCGACGATGGTCAGCAGATAGACAATGAAATCAATCATCAGGAACGCCTCCCCAGCAGCCCGCGCGGGCGCACGAGCAGGATCAGGATCAGAATGACAAAGGCAATGCCGGTCTTGTAGCCCACGGGAATGTACAGGTCGGTGGCCGAGGTCAGCCCGGTCAGCTGCAGCAGAGGCGCCCAGTTGACCACCAGACCGACATTTTCGGCAAAGGACACGATCATGGCGCCGAGCACCGCCCCGTAGACATTGCCGATGCCCCCGACGATGGCCGCCGCAAACACGGCCACCATGATCTCGAAGCCCATGCTGGACTGGATCTGCGCCACCAGGCCCAGCATGATGCCGCCCAGGGCCCCCAGGGCCGCACCGATGAACCACACGATGCGTATGATGCGCTCGGTATAGATGCCGCTGGCTTCGGCCAGCGGCGGATTGTCGGCCGTGGCCCGCATGGCGATGCCCAGCTTGGTGCGCGTGAGCAACAGATGGAAAGCCAGCATGGCGAGCAGGGCTGCGATGAGCACGGCCGCACCGGACGGCGAGATGCGACCATCCCAGATGACCCAGGGGCGGGTCAGTGGCAGGGGGAACGAGCGCGCGCCCGCACCCCAGATGGCCTGCACGCTGTACTGCATCACCATCCCCAGGCCAAAGGAGGCGATCATGAGGATGGCCGCGGGGCTGCTGCGCAAGCGCGAGAATACCAGGCGGTCGCTGAGCACCCCCAGGTAGCCGGTGACCAGGCAGGCCACGATGACCCCGACCAGTATGGCCCAGCCAATCGGCAGGGGCAGCACCAGGCTGATGGCCAGGGCGATGAACGCCCCCACGGTACCGAACTGCACGTGCACGAAACTGGCGAACCTGAGCACGTCGTAGACCATGGTCAGGCCTACCGCAATCAGGGCCAGCTCGGACGCCCTGATCAAGCTGTCGATGATGACCTGGAACAAGGCAAGCCTCCGATGTCAGGAAAGTGGTTGATGGGCCAGCGCACAGCGCGCCGCCGCCAGATCCCAGGCCGCGCAGCCCACCGTCTTGAAGACCGCGGGTTCTTCGGAGGGTGGATCGGCCAGCAGATCGGTGAGCGGGCGCACACGGGCCCAGTCGACACCCGCCTGGAGATAATCGCCGGCCTCATGGCGGGCACCCTCGAGATCATCGGCATACAGGCGGCTGGCGCGCAGGGTCTGCGCGCCGATCTCGGCCAGGTCTTCGCGATAGGCCCCGACCGCGATGACGTGGCGCCCGGGCCGTGCCGGCATATCGTAGACCGGCGTGCTGCTGGTGGTGGTGGTGATGATCAGATCGGCATCGGGGCCGACGCGATCCACTGCGCGGGCCTGCGCATGCCCGCAGGCCTGAACGAATTGCCCGGCCTGCGTCAGCGTGCGCCCGATGATGTCGACGCGGGCATCCGGATGCAGCGCCTGCAGGGCCATCACATGACCGGCTGCCTGGGCCCCCGTGCCGAAGATCACCACGTGGCGCGGGCCCTGGGGCCACAGCCGGCCGAGCCCCAGCATGGACACCGCCACGGTGCGCCGCAGGGTTACCGTGGGGCCATCGAGCACCAGCCGGATCACCCCGGTCTCGCCATCGCTCACGGACACCACGCCATTGATGGTCGGCAGCCCCTGAGCCCGGTTGCCGGCAAATACATTGACGAGCTTGTGGACGCCGATATCGGCCGCCGTGGCGGGCATGGACAGCAGCACGTCGCCACCGGGATAGGGCACGACCTGGCGCGCGGGCGCCCGTATGGTACCCGCCTGCATGTCCGCTGCCGCCCGGGCCAGCGCCTGCATCAGATCGTGCCAGGGCAGCAGCGCCGCGGTCTGGGCCGGGCTGAAGATCGGTGGAGCGGACATCTGTAGTGAGTTTGTCGTCATGGGCACGGCACCTTGGTTACGAGCATCATGTCAGTTGCGGGCTGCGAGTCAAATCGGGAGTGGTACTGACCCAGAGCACCTGGGCGTCGTCTTCCCCAGTGCTGATCACGCGATGGCCCATGCGGCTGTCTATGTAGAAGCCCTCGCCTGCATTCAGCGTGACGGGGCGATAGAAGTCTGTCTGCAGTTCGATGCAGCCGCTGAGCACATACACGAATTCTTCGCCGTCGTGGCGGCTCCAGCCTTCGTCCTTGTGCAGGCGATGCTTCTTGACACGGGTCACGAACGGCATCATGCGCTTGTTGGCCAGATGCGAAAACAGCAGGCGATGGTGATACAGCGGCGTGTCATGGATTTCGCCCTGGCCTGCCCGCTCGATGCTCCAGCGACCCGCCCCCATGTGAGACTGGGCGTTGACGAACAGCTCGGCCACATCCACCTCCAGGCCATGCGCCAGACGCAGCAGCACGTCATAGGTTGGCGAGAGCTGGCCATTTTCGATCTTCGACAGTGTCGAGGTGGAAATCCCGCTGGTCGCCGATACCTGCCCCTGCGTGAGGCCGCTGCGCTGGCGCAGGAATTTCAAGCGCTCGGCCAGCGCCGACTTCTGCTCCTGGGCCATGGCGTCGCTCAATTCGGATTCTGCGGGAAAGGCACTGGTTTTCATGATGGATGCTTCAGACTACATTGACTTCGAAAACGGGCTGGTCAGCCAGAATGCGCTGCCACCCCAGCCGGCTCAGATCCAGCGTCTGGTACCGCCCGGTGGTGATGAGCTCGGACAGGGCGCGACCGATGGCCGGCGCCTGCTGCATGCCATGGCCGCTCAGGCCATTGGCGAAATACAGATTGCCCACGGACGGATGCAGGCCGATGATGAGATTCTGGTCGAACAGGTTCATGTCGTAGTGCCCCGCCCAGCTGCGCTGGCAACGCAAGGCCTCGAAGGCAGGCACGCGAGCCGCCAGCACCGGCCAGAGAATCTCGTCGAACAGCGCGTGCTGCACTTCGAAATCGGTGGCATCCGGATCCTGGTCGGGCGGTGGTGCGATCCCCATGATGAAACCCTGGCCTTCGGGGCGGAAATAGGCACCACTGGGGTCGATGACCATGGGGCATCCGGGCAGTGCCTCGGGACACTGCACATAGAACACGCTGCGCTTGCGCGCCCGCACCGGCAGCTCGATGCCCAGCGGCGCGCTGAGCGCTGCCGCCCCGGTCCCTGCGGCATTGATGACCGCGCCACAAGCCAGCGCGCGGCCGTCGTCGAGCACCACTTCGACCACCCGCCCCGCCGATTCGCGCAGCGCCGTGACGCGGGCCTTGATGTACTGCACGCCCTGCGCAATGGCCTTGCGGCGCATGCCCTGCATCATGGCGTAGGCATCCAGCCAGCCTTCACCGCTCAGGCCCAGCGCGCCCGCTGCCAGATCGTCGACCTTGAGCCAGGGGAACCGGGCTCGCAACTGTGCGCCGGACAACAAGGCAATATCCGCGCCCAGGCTGGATTGCAGAACCTGATTCTGCTGCAGGGTCGCCAGCCCCTGATCCGTGGCGAGGAACAGGTAGCCGCCTTCATGAAAGGCTGGATCGGGTGCCGACCCGTCGACCGCCATGCGCGTGGCGAATTCACGCAGGAATTGCGTACCGAACAGGGACATGCGGATATTTTCCGCGTTCGAGAACTGATGCCGTATCGACGCCGCCGACAGCGCCGTGGCGCTGAACTGATAGCCGGGATCGAGTTCGACCACGGCAATGCGGCCCTTGAAGCCCGCATCGGCGCTGAGAAAATAGGCGGCCGAGCTGCCTATGGCCGCCCCGCCTGCGATCACCACATCGAAATTCTGCTGCGCCATCGAATTCTTCTGCTCCCCGATCTGCATGGGCGACCCTGAATGACCCGCGCATGTAGCGTATCCCCACGTGCGAGTGCGCCCCCACGAGCGCCCGCCACAGGCAGTCCAGCCCGCGAACAGGATCTATTGTGATTTGAAAATGTTTCAAATTCTTTAGGTATTTTCCCTAGAAGAAAATATTTTCCAATAAAGGGAGTGCATGATATGCTCGATTCCATTGCAGACCATTCATATCTTCAGGAGTCCTGCGTGAACACTCAAGAACTGCTGCAGTCGCTGGGCGTCTCCAGCGCTGCTCTGGCGGGCGGCCCACTGACCGTGCACTCGCCCATAGACGGCACCCGGATCGCCGCCCTGCAGACCCACACCGCCGGCGAAGTCCCCGACGTCATCGCCCGGGCCCAAAAGGCCTTTCTCGAATGGCGCAGCGTACCGGCACCCCGTCGTGGCGAACTGGTGCGCCTGCTGGGCGAAGAACTGCGCGCACAGAAGCAGGCCCTGGGCCGCCTGGTTTCCGTCGAAGTCGGCAAGATCCCCGCCGAGGGCGAGGGCGAAGTCCAGGAAATGATCGATATCTGTGATTTCGCACTCGGGCTGTCGCGCCAGCTGTACGGGCGCACCATCGCATCCGAGCGGCCCGGCCACCACATGCTCGAGACCTGGCATCCGCTGGGGGTGGTCGGCGTCATCACCGCGTTCAATTTCCCGGTGGCGGTCTGGTCGTGGAATACGGCCATCGCGCTGGTCTGCGGCAATGCCATCGTCTGGAAACCATCCGAAAAATCACCCCTCACGGCGCTGGCCTGCCAGGCCATCTTCGAGCGCGCATGCCAGCGCTTTGGCGACGATGCCCCAAAAGACCTGCTGCAAGTGCTGCTGGGCCGGCACGATATCGGCGAAGCGCTGGTCGAGGACAGCCGGGTCGCCCTGGTGTCGGCCACGGGTTCCACCCGCATGGGGCGCCAGGTCGGCACCCGGGTGGCCCAGCGCATGGGCCGCAGCCTGCTCGAACTGGGCGGCAACAACGCCATCGTCGTGGCCCCTTCGGCCGATCTGCAAATGGCCACCCGGGCCATTCTGTTTGGTGCCATCGGTACTGCGGGCCAGCGCTGCACCTCCACACGGCGCATCATCGTGCACGAAGCCGTGGCCGATGACCTGCTCGCACGGCTGAAAAAAGCATATGCCAGCGCCACCGTGGGCAACCCGCTCGAGGCCGGCACCCTGGTGGGCCCGCTCATCGACCAGGCTGCATACGATGGCATGCAGCGCGCCCTGCAGCTGGCGCGCGACCACGGTGGCCAGGTCACCGGGGGCGAACGCCTGCTGGCCGAACGCTATCCGGACGCCTGGTATGTGCGCCCGGCCATCGTCGAAATGCCAAGCCAGATCGAACCGGCCTGCACCGAAACCTTCGCACCCATTCTGTACGTGATGCGCTACCGCGATTTCGCCGATGCCATCGAAATGCACAATGCCGTGCCACAAGGCCTGTCATCGGCCATTTTCACCACCGATCTGCGCGAGTCCGAATATTTCATCGGGGCCACAGGTTCGGATTGCGGCATCGTCAACGTCAATATCGGCACCTCGGGGGCCGAGATCGGCGGGGCCTTCGGGGGCGAGAAGGAAACCGGCGGGGGCCGCGAATCCGGGTCGGATGCCTGGAAGGCCTATATGCGCCGAGCCACCAACACCATCAATTACTCGCGTGAACTGCCACTGGCGCAGGGCATCCATTTTGGTGACGACTGAACGCCGGGCCTGCTTTTGGTGAGGACTGATCGTTAGGCCTGCTTTTGCTGACGATCGAGCATCAGGCCACCAGGTTCACGCCAAGGCGCGGGCGGCGTGGGCTCAGAGGGCAGGGGCCATGCCGCCATCCACACGGATGTTCTGGCCGGTGAAGATTGCCGGTGTTCAGAGGATTTCGTGGATCCGCTCGAACGGCCGGCACAGGCGGGTGCCTTTCGGGGTGGTGACAAAAGGGCGATTGAGCAGCACCGGGTGTGCCGCCATGGCCTGCAGCAAGGCGGCCTCGTCGGCCCCATCCAGCCCCAGTTGCTGATAGATCGGCTCTTTGGTGCGCATGGCTTCGCGCACCGACAGGCCCGCAACCTCGATGAGGCTGCGCAGGGCATCGACCGTCAGCGGGGTTTTGAGGTAGTCCACTATTTCAAGCGGCTGGCCTTGTGCCTGCAGCAGTTCGAGCGCCTTGCGCGATGTGCTGCAGCGGGGATTGTGATGGATCGTGATCATGTGCTGGTGTGACAGGTACTGAACATGTGGTCAATATACGGTAAATGAATCCTGAGGACGTTTCGGTTGCTGGCCCTGCGTCCGGCATCCGGCTACGATCCCAGAGGACGAGCCCATTTGAGGACGACCTGCGAGAGCATTTTTTCAGACTCATCGAGATAATCTGCCAGCCGTGCGGCGACCATTTTCATATCCTGCTTCACCATCCATTCATAGATCTCATGCTCTCTGTCGATCCAGTACGGGCTCTGCACAATGCTTTCGTCGGGAGGCAAGGTAAAGATCAAACGCAACTGGCCCGAAATATTGAGAAACAGATCATTGATCAAGCTACAGGAAAACGCCGAAACCTGCAGGCGATGAAAATACAGGCTCAAGCTGCCCACCAGATGTGAATTTCGCTGGGCCACTTCGTTTTGTGCACGCTCAATCGTTTGACGCATCTGTTCGAGCAGTTCATCCGGAATGCAGGTGATCGCCTGCAGGGGATACAGCTGCAGAACACGTCGGGCCGTATAGATGTCGCGCAGATCCTTCAGGTCGAAGGTCCGCACGAAGACCCCTCTATAGCGAATGAAGCTCGCCAGGCCATCGCGCACCAGCATATGCGAGACCTCCCGCATCGTGTTGCGCGAAACCCCATATTTGCGCGCCATCTCGGTCTCGATCAGCTGTTCGCCCGACACGAGCCGACCATTGATGATGTCCTCCCGTACCCTGCTCTCTATCGTCTCGACGATGGAAAGATCTTTGCTCGCCATGTCCATGCAATCTTTTCCAGCTACCCCCTGCGGGACTCTTTTTCCCAGACCACCTGCTCGGGATACATGCCATGCAAGCCCTTGTAGTCGGCGACAGCTGGGGATTGCCAACCTTCGAGCAAAGCATCCGGCATCTTGTAGACCTCGATTCCCAACGGATGGCATACCTCGATCGGATCACGCGCGTCTGGCCCCCAGAACGGGATGGACAGATCGCCACCGGGACAGGTCGAGAGTGCGCACAGCAGATCAATTTCGGCAAAGAATTCGAAGAAATCACCTTTCACGGCAGGACAAGTCTTCATGAAATACTCATCATCATCATTGAGCCCCGTACACTGAAAGACATTCAGAACATCGTGCACATCGAATTCTGTCAGCCCATATGGAAGCACGGCCCGAGTCAGATTCGAATGGCAGTGGAAATGAAAGTCTTCGCCTGTCAGCATTTTGTTGACATAGGGATCGCAACGCGTACCCAGCAGGTCATGTACTCGCCCTCCATCATTATCCACACCATATTGATCAAGCGTGTCGCGGGTGATCGTGACCAACGGTCGAAGAAACGGTAGTGTAGACCAGAGCCTATCATAGGTGCTGACATGAGCCCCTTGCAATTGTCTTGTGCGCGAAGCCCACAGGCGCTCTCTGGGGTCATGGCGATTCCAGATGTTGAGATCAGCCACTTGCGGACCTTCGATGGTCACGATTCGGCACACATGCCCCGCCGGGACTTCCCAGGCCCGACCACTGCGTATGGGCACGGTGAGTGAATCGATGGGCCTGCACGATTCAACCTCCTTGGAAATGCGCCGATAGAACGCCTGATCAACCTCGAGGGCGGAGCCTTTCGTAGCCTGATAAGCCGCTGGATAATTACTCATCTTCTTTCCTGTGGACAAAATGGGGACATGGATTGATTCATTCACGAGGGCCGTATGAACCGCTGGCATCGTGCGTCTCGTCGCCCGCCAAGGGCGGGTTGAAGACACAGACGAGCCGCAGGTCACCCCTGGTGGCCCTGAGGATGTGGGCATCATGCCGATCCAATGCATAGAGTGTCCCCGGCCGCAGCGCGTGGGTAACACCGGTCGCGAGATCGACGACTTCACCTTCACCCGCATAACAATAATTGGTCTCGAAGTGATTCTTGTACTCCAGATGGAGTTCACTGCCCTCGAGTACGACTGTTTCATGCACGGAGTATCCAAGCCCGTCCTGTTCGACGATCAGCCGCGCACTGCGCCAACCCGGGCCGCTCGCAGCACGCGGCGTGCCTTCCACGTCCTTGGCTGTCCTGATGATCATTCACATTCTCCTTGAAGTAGGCTTTCCAGGGTACTTGCCATTTGCAGCAGGGCGCGTCCACGACCACGCCTGCCTGTAAACAGAATTCCGACCGGTTCACCACTTGTCCACCCTGGCAGGCTGAGGCTCGGCAAACCAAAGCGACTGGCAATCTCCGTATAGGCAAAGGATTTCCGATTTTGTGCCAGGTAGGTCGTCTCGTCGTGCAAATCGACCAGGCGCGGTGGAAGAATAGGTGACGTTGGCGTAAGGAGCGCGTCGAAACCCGTCAACGCTCGATCAAAATCCCTTGCCAGGCGATCCAGGAGCCAGCGCGTGTGCAAGTACTCATGGGCCGGCACTGATCGTCCCGATTCAATACGCGCGCGTATGAGCGGATCATAGCGATCGCCGAAGCGCCGCAGATAATGCTGGTGGACCGTGAAAGCCTCCGCAGCGAACATGTCGCCCTTGCCCGCCAGCTCGCCCAGTTCACGAACAGGCGCACAAGCCCCATGAATGATCTCGATCCCACTGAGCCGCAAATGTCTCACGGCTTCATGAAAGACTGCCAGCACGTCAGCTTCCGGCTGCGGAGCCATGATCTCATCAGGGACAAGCACACGGAATGGTGCCGCGGCACTGGCTGGCTGACCGTGCAAACAAGTCTGGCAATCCAGATGGTCCAGACCTACTGCCTCTACGATGTCCAGGCATTGCCGCGCACTAGCCGCCATGATGCCCGGTGTATCAAAACTGGGCGCCAGGTTCAGCATTCCACTGCATGGCCAGGCCCCTTGCGAAGGAATATAGCCAGCCACACCACAGAATCCTGCTGGTATCCGCGCCGAACCACTGGTGTCCGTGCACAAGGCAAAATCCGCAAACCCCAGCGCCACGGAAACGGCTGCGCCCGAGCTGGACCCCCCCGAGACCCGGTCTTCTCCTGTTACCAAAGGTGTCAAGGGCGTTCCATAGAACGTATTGAGCCCCAGGGCGCCAAACGCGAACTCAGTCATGTTGGTCTGACCGAGCAGCACGGCACCGGCCTGACGCAGTGCCGCAACCATGGCGGCATCCTGCATCGCTGGCGACCGACCGGCGAGTGCGCGCGAACCCGCGTGAGTCACCCAGCCCCGCACGTCGAAACAGGCCTTTACCGAGCACACCCTGCCAGCAAGTGGCAATATGGCCCCATCAGCGCGGTCTTCCCGTCGACCATCCATCGCCCGGGCGGCCCGTATCGCTGCCTCACCATCCAGGTAGGTAAAGGCCAGGTCGCGCTCCTGCGGCCGCGCATCAGCACGATCCAGACACCGGGTCACGTGACTCTCTATAAATCCTTGCACCTTCGATGCCTTTTCTTGATTATGCCGAGACGCTTTCCTCAGCCATGCTCTATCCGGCGCAGAAACTCACCGACGCGCCCATCCTTCACGGCCAGTAATTCTGCTGGAGCGGCGTCATGCAGGATGCGGCCATGGTCCATGAACAGAATCCGATCCGAGACCTTGAACGCAAAGTGCATCTCATGGGTCACAATCACCATGGTGATGCCCTCCGCTGCCAACTGTTCGATGACCTTGAGCACTTCACCAACCAGTTCGGGATCCAGCGCCGACGTTGGCTCATCGAACAGCATGATCGATGGTCGCATGGCCAGCGCACGGGCGATGGCGACACGCTGCTGCTGCCCACCAGAGAGTTGGTGCGGGTACTTGTTGGCGCACTCCAGCAAACCCACCTTCTCGAGCAGCAGGAGCGCCTCGATGCGCAGCGTCTCACGATCTCCAAGTTTGTGGAATCCGGGCGCCATCGTGATGTTTTCGAGCGCCGTGCGATGCGGAAACAGGTTGAAGCTCTGGAATACCATGCCGATACGCAGGATCTGGTCAGACTGGGCTGCCGGCAACCCGGGGACGAATTCCCCGAGGAAATTCCGACCATCCAGAATCACGGATCCACTATCGAGTTTTTCCAGACCATTGAGCGTCCGGATGACGGATGTCTTGCCGGAACCCGATGGCCCTATGATGGACACGACCTCACCAGGGCGCACTGCCAGACTGACATCGTCGACGGCTTTCAGCGTTCCATAGGATTTGCACAAACTGCGCCCTTCGAGCACGAATGGCCCGGTCTGGGACTGCTCTTGTGGCCCGGACGCAGTCCGGATTTTCTCACGCAGGCCTTCCAGGCGCGCTTGCTCGCCGGGCGCAAGCACCAGCGCCTTGTGCTTGCGCTTGCTGATGTCGAGCCGGCCATCGAGATAGACCAGGCCCTTGTCGAATACGGTCACTATGAGAACATAATAGAAAGCCACCGCGACCATGGTTTCGAAGATGAGGAAATTCTGCGTATAGAGTCTTTGCCCCACGAGCAGAATCTCCGCCAGAGAAATCACCGAAACGAGCGAGGTCAGTTTGACGATGGTCACGAACTCATTGCTCAGGGTAGGCAAGGCGATCCGAATGGCCTGTGGAATCACGATGTGCCACTGGATGCCAAAATAGCTGACGCCCAATGCCCGACCCGCCTCATACTGCCCGACGGGCACGGACAGAATGCCCCCCCTGTGGATTTCAGCCATGTAGGCCGCTTCACTCAAAATCAGGGCAATGAGCCCGGCATAGAACGGATTGGACAGTACGACACTGGACTGCGGCAGGACCTGAGGGAAATTGTAGGTAAAGACCAGCAGGACCAGAAGCGGCAGGCTTCTGAAGAACCAGATGTAGACCCTGGACAGCCGATTCAGCCAACGGTGGCTGGATTGTTTGGCGAGCGCCAGGAAAAATCCGAACAACCCTGCGATGACCCACGAGGCGATGCTCAATTCGATCACCGTCCAGCAGGCCATCCAAAAATCGGTGTCCCATAAAAGGCTGAATGTATAGTCCCAATCGAAACTCATTACCGAACCTGTCAGCTACCCGGTTTTTCAGCCAGAGAGGCCTGAATCTCTTCGGCCGTAGGCGCCTCCAACCCATAGCGCTCGAGAAGCGCCTGGTAAGTACCATCTTTCTTTGCACGATCGAGCGCGTCATTGAGCGCTTCAAGGAGGGCCGTCTGGGATTTGCTCACGCCCAAAGCAATGACGATCGGATAGAGAAGGCTTTTCGAGCTGATCTCGATATCATTCATGTCACTGACCATGCGGTGAGACACCGCCGCATCATCGATCATGACATCGACCCCTTTGGAGCGAAGCGCCAAAAGCCCTTCGGGGGCCGTGGGGAACTCAAGTACCTGAATCGGCCCCTTGCCGACCGTGGGGCAATAATCCTTGGACACGGCCCGCAGGGCTGGAATCCAGGACGCAGCCTTGATGCTGCTGACTTTCAGACCACATAATTGTTCCGGTGTTTCTGGACGCACATCGCCATTCTTCAGAACAATGAATGACGCCCCCGTCTTTGAGTAAGGGACATAATTGATGATTTTTGCACGCTCGGGTGTGACGTAAAGCGCCGATGCCACGATGTCAAACCGGTTTGCACGCAACCCGAGAATCAAATCTGCAAAGCGGGTATCCAGGATATTGACCTGAAGATCCAGATATTTTGCCATGAGGCGGCTGAAGTCAGGATCGAAACCGCTGGGTACCTTATCAGTGAAATAGGCGTAAGGTGGATAAGTCAGGTCCGAGCCAACTGTCAACGTACCAGACTCCACCGTAGCCAGGCCGTCGGCATGGGCCACGGAAACCGCACCCATGGCTAGCGTGGATGCCGCCACTGCAGTCAGGGTAGCCAGCCACTGCCAGCGCCCGCCACTTGAGAATATCCTCATGCTCCACTCCATAGTTGTCATATAAATTGTTCAACAATAATTGTTGAACAATCAGAGTAGAGGCTATTTTTGCCGCAGGCAATATGGGATTTCCCTTACATGACACCCCGTGACGAGGCTGGCCCCCTATGCATCAGGCCACTACCGGATCAGGCCATGTGCTGGCCACCGTTCATGGACACCCGGCTGCCGGTCATGAAGGCTGCCGCATCGCTGGCCATGAAGACCACCAGGGCGGCGATCTCCGCCGGCTGGCCAAGGCGCCCCACCGGGATGCCATCGATGATTCTGCGCAGCGCGTCTTCTGGCACGCCGCGCACCATTTCGGTATCCAGATAGCCAGGCGCCACGGTGTTGACCGTGATGCCCTTGCGCGCCACTTCCTGTGCCAGCGCCATGGTGAAACCATGCACACCTGCCTTGGAAGCTGAATAATTGGTCTGCCCGAACTGCCCTTTGGTGCCGTTGATCGACGAAATGTTGATGATGCGACCCCAGCCGCGCTCGAGCATCGGGCCCAGCAAGGGCTTGGTCATGTTGAACATGGAGTACAGGTTGGTGCGCAGGACCTGGTCCCAATCATCGAATTCCAGCTTGCGCAGCGTGGCATCGCGCACGATGCCGGCATTGTTGACCAGAATGTCCACCTGCCGACCGTCCTCGTGGATCTGGCGCGCAAGCGCCTGGGTCGAGCCGAAGTCGGCCACGTCCACGCCATAGGCGGTGAAGCGGCGACCCTGTGTGGCCTGAGCCTGCAGCCAGGCGGGAATGCGCGGGTTGCCAGGCGTATGGGCAATGATCACTGCGTGGCCGGCATCCAGCAAGGCACAGGCAATGGCCTCGCCCAGCCCGCGATTGCCGCCCGTGACCAGTGCGGTGCGCTTGATCTCAGTCATGATTCAATCTCCATCGTGCCACCTCTGCCTGGCCAGCCGGCCCGGGGCCGCCACGGGACCGCGCCGAGGCGTGCCACACGGGTCACGCGGGCCGGGTGCGTTGGCAAGGCGTGCAGAAAAACACATGCGTTGCACTGCCACTGTACTGCATTCGATCCGCGGGAGGCGCCTGTATGGCGCGACCAGAATCTCGAGGCTGGCAAATGCTCGGGTGCCAGGCTGGTGCCTCTGCCAATGGCCACCCTGTACAGCGCCGCCAGACTTCGGAACAATACGGGCGATTCATTGCAGACCGAGACCCATCCCCATGCCCCGCCCACCCACTGTCGCAGAACTGCTGTCCACACTCGAAGCCGATCAGGCGGCGTTCGCCACCCGTTTGACCCTGGATTTCGACCCCCGGATCGAGGTCGATGGGGTGGGCGCCATCGCGCTGCCCATCAGCGCTGGAACGGCCCATCGCCTGTGCGCACAGGCCACCCTGGCCCGCCACGGCTACAAGGACGAGACCCGGCTGGATCTCGATGTTCTCGATGTACGTGACACCTGGGAAATCCCGGCCTCGGCCGTGCGCTTGACAGCCGAAGGTTGGCCCGCTGTACTGGACCACACGCTGGCACGCATACAGGAAGAACTGGGCCTGCCCACAGCCAGTCGGCTGACGGCGGCACCGGACAAATTGCTGATCTATGGGCCCGGGCAGTTCTTCCTGCCGCACCAGGACACTGAAAAAGAAGACGGCATGATGGCCACCCTCATCATCACCTTGCCGTCCGACTTTTCGGGGAGTGAATTCCGGGTCTCCCACCAGAACCAGACCCTGAGATCCCGAGGCTCGCGCAAGCACCTCAGCGTGGTGGCCTTTTATGCAGACTGCCCGCACGAAGCCCGTCCGGTGACCGCAGGCTACCGCGTGGTACTGACGTACAACCTCATGCTGCCCGAAACATCCGCCCCGCAACGCCTGCCTGAACAAGGCGTTCAAGCAGTGGCTGACGCATTGACGCGTCACTGGAACACCCCGGTGCCCAGCCGCTGGGCACACGACCGGGAACGACCCGCACCCGATCGCCTGGTTTTCCTGCTGGACCATGAGTACACCCAACGCAGCCTGTCGTGGAAACGCCTCAAGGGCGTGGATCGCCCCCGAGCACTTGCCCTGCGCGAAGCTGCGCGCCTGTGAGCGATGATGAGTTGTGTTTCGTACGCCCGACCGTGGATTTCGACCCCTATGAATCCGAATACGAAGGCTTCATGGGCAATTATGGCGACACCATGGACCGCTGGTATCACCGGGCTGCCGTGGTCATCTGGACCAAGGACAGGCGCTTCATCATGCAGGCCAGGCAGGATCGCTCTGGGGCCTGCAGCAAATCCGGCAGGGGCTTCAATCGGGCCAACATGAACAGGCCCTGTTGCAGACGCAGGCCCTGCTTGCCCACTGGAAGCCCGGCCATATCCATGCGGATGCTCGGGATCCGCTGCTGACTGCTGCATTGCCAGTGGCCGTCGGCATCGACGATGCCGTTGCAGCGATGGCCCTGCTCGAACCATTCGGTCTCGAAGACCTGGCAGCCGATGCAGTTGCCGATTTCCTTGCGTTGATCCCTCAGTACGGCGTGTCCTGGACCCTGCAGTGCCTGCAAGGCTGGGAGGCAACGCGCGGTCCCCAAGCGTCCCGATACGTTCCGGAACGGGCGTGGCATTGGGTCGTGAACACGCTGCCATCGCTGGTACGGCACACTGCGGACTCGAACTCGGCAGAGGCCATCGACCTGATCCGGCCCGTCATCGACACGTACTGGGTTGCATTGAATCAGGATCTGGCCCGGATCCGGGACACGGCAGGGCAGGCCAGCAGCATCGGCGAGCAGCAGAAACTCGCCCCGGCCATGCTGGTCTTGCTGGATGCCGCCCACGCACTGCACGGTGCAGACAGGGAACAGGCCATGATGGCCACACTGCAGAGCGGGGCCTACCGCCTGCCATTTCTGCTCGGCATCCTGCATGCCGCAAGCGAAGCCCCTGCCTGGCGGCGCCTGTCTCCGCTACGTACCTGGTGCACAGATCTGCTGACCAGGCTTCTGGATACGCCGACACGCGCCCCTGGAGACTGGTCCATCTCCGCACCCGGGGATTTTCCGGAGGCTGCGGCGCCGATCTTCAGGGAATTCTTGCGGTCGAGCCAGCAGCAATCCCTCACTTGGCCGCTGGCCAAGGCAGGCCGCGACAGCATTCAGGCCTGGATACGCCATCACGGGCTACCCATCCGGTGCTCGGTACTGAAAACCGGCAGCCCGCACAAGCTCGTTCTGGAGAAAACCAGAAACCTGTTTGTCCAGGCCACCCGGGAAAGGCAGGCCATGGTCCAGGAACTGGCCTGGCTGCGCAGCCATGCAGATTGAGCCGGGTCATCCAGGCACGGGCCGGGCCGTCAGTTGTATGCGCAACACCGCGCGGACATGCGCGATGGCGTCGAACCAGGGTGGAGCCCGGAAGCCAGCAAAAACCCCTTCATGCCCGAGCGGGTAACGGCTGCGGCACGTCCTGCACGGGCTGCTCGATGTACACCGACTGGCTGGGGAAGGCAAAATTTGCACCGGCATCCGCCACGATGTCCTTGATGCGGTAGGCCAACTGCTCTTTGTGCTCGAGCCATTCGCCCCAGTTTGTGGTGGTCGTGAAGGTATACAGCATGATGTCGATGGACGAATCGCCGAATGAATCGATACGCACAAACAACGAAGCGCTGGGCGGCTGTACAAACACCCCCGATGTCTTCAGGTAGTGCTCGATCTGGTCACGAATTTGCTTGAGCTGCTCGACCGATGTGCGGTATTCGAGCGCGATCTTCCACGAAATGCGGCGCGCTGTCATGCGTGAAAAGTTGGTGACCGCTGCATCGGACAGCTTCATGTTGGGCACTGACACAGGTGCATCGTCGAAGCGGCGGATCCGGGTCGAGCGAAAGCCGATGTGTTCGACGGTACCTTCTGCCACGCCTTCGACCAGTATCCAGTCACCCTTCAGGAACTGTTTTTCAAAAAGGATGCACAAACCACCAATCAGGTTGCGAAACAATTCTTGTGCGCCAAGGGCAACCGCCACCCCGAACAGGCCCAGGCCTGCCAGAATGGGGCCCACCTGTATGCCCCACAATTGCAGTATCGTGGCCGCCCCGACGATCAGCACCACCCAGCGCACGCCCTTGATCAGCCAGTCGATCATGTCGTGTGTCAATACCCTGTCGAGGCGCTTGAGCAGGTTGCTGACCGGGATGGTGATGTCGTAAATGGCCCAGAAAATGGCAATCGCCACCAGGGTTCTGACCACGCGGTCACCCAGGACGCTCAAATCGTCTTTGAGCCCAATGTACTGAAAGGCAAAAAACACACCAAATGTCACGAATAGCAATTGCAATGGCCCGGCCAGCGCGTGAATCAGCACCTGATCGAAATCGGTGCCTTTCTTCTGCCCCTTTTTGTGAAACCAGCGCGTGATGGCTCTGGTAATGACTTTGCGGAACACCCCTCTGAGCGCATAAAACACCAGAAAAATGCCGATGGCTATCAGGGCATCGCCAATGGAGTAACCAAGAACACCGGTATTCCATACGTCTCTGGACAGTGCCCAAAAATCATTCAATTGCTTCATCAGACTGGTCACGCGTACTGTTCTCCTGAAAGATCTGCTTGACATCCTCCCTTCCCTCTCGCTGATGCTCGGCACCCAAGGGCGCAAAGGAAGGGGATCCCTGCTGTGTTCAGCCCGACAGGGTTGGCTCACTTCGGTGGGTTCCTGCTGCTGGCGACCTTGCTGCATCGCTCACTTCACAGGCGAACCGGGCGTGTCCAGCCCATCAATATTCACCAGGCAAAAGAAAGCCCCAAGGTTCGGCGACCACAATATAGGTGTGATGCTTACTGCCAGGGGCTGGATAGGAGCATCATACGACGGCCATTATCTTCCGTCAACGTCAAGCTGGAAACGGAACTTCCAACCTACACGGCCCACATCGGCCACTCCCCAGGCAAGCCATTGCGCCCCTTCGCCCGGCCCGCCACCTTCGCTTCCCCTGCCTGCGCCGTGGAGATGGACTGCGGGTGCCGGCCGCGCGGCTGAGCGCCGCCACCGGACGGAGGACGGTCTGACTCGCCTAAACTACCCCCCTGACTGTGCTGTTTTTGTCCTGTAGCTGACCTTGTGGGAAAATCAGCAACAATTAGCAATGTACACAGCGGAACAAAAGAACATGCGGTTAGTACAAAATTCGGGAGCAGACCGCGTCGTAGATCTTCTTCGCCCGCACCTGAAACCCGGTACGGATAAACGCATCTGGTGGGGTACAGATGGTAACAATATGCCTCGCCTTAAGCGCTTCCTGAGTGAAGTGAAATCTGGCCGTGTCCCTCAAACTCTCTGGACCTATGGCGAAGTTGGGCACACACAAGAAGCAAAGAAAGAGCTCCTTGCTGCCGTGACTTTCCCTAACTCCGATGTGGTGTTCGACACGCCCAAGCCCACGCGTCTGATGCGCCGGATTCTTCAACTGGCTACCGCGCCGGATTCCGCGGACTTGGTGGTGGATTTCTTCGCTGGCACGGGAACGACCATGGACGCAGTGTTTGCCCAAAATGCCGAGGATGGCGGAAAGCGTCGCTGCATTCTGGTGCAGTTGCCCGAGCCTCTGAACGGTGCCACGGCGTCGGGCTGGAAAACCATCGCTGACGTTACCCGCGCCCGTATCCTTAGCGCCGGTAAACGCCATCGCAAAGCCGACCCGCTTTTCACTGGCGACACTGGCTTCCGCGTCTTCAAGCTCGACACCTCCAATATCCGCGCCTGGAATCCCAAACCGGATGATCTGGAAGCCACGTTGCTCGACCATCAGGATCACCTGCTCGAAGGCCGCAGTGAAGCCGATGTGCTGTATGAACTGCTGCTCAAGCTCGGCCTCGACCTGTGCGTGCCCATCGAAAAGCGCAGTATCAAAGGCCTTGATGTGCATGCCGTCGGCGGCGGCGTGCTGCTGGCTTGTCTTTCCGAAAAGATCACCCGCGATCAGGTGGAGCCACTGGCCCAGGGTATCATCGCCTGGCACAAGGAACTGGCACCGGCTGGCCCGATTGGAAAAGAAAGCACCTGCGTGTTCCGTGACAGCGCCTTTGTCGATGACGTGGCCAAAACCAACCTGGCCGCTATTTTGAATCAGCACGGCATCCAGAACGTGCGCAGTCTGTGAGGTGCGCCATGCAACCTTATGTGCCAGATGCACTGCCCCTGACCGAGCTGGACTACCGCCTGTTGTTACCCTTGGTGGGGCAGGCCAATGCCGCCCTGGCACGCTATGACGGTTTGCTGGCGGGCATCCCCAACCCGGCGGTGATGCTCTCGCCGTTGACCACGCAAGAAGCGGTGCTGTCATCGAAGATTGAAGGCACACAAGCCACGGTGGATGAAGTGCTGGAGCAGGAAGCGGGCTTGCTCAAGGAGGGCGAGAAGTACAAGGATATTCAGGAAATATCCAATTACCGCAAAGCCTTGTTTGCGGCAAGGCAGCATTTGGAAGTCTATCCGATCCGTTTGAGCTTCGTGCGTGAGCTGCACCGGATCTTGCTGGACAGCGTGCGCGGCCAGGACAAGACGCCAGGTGAGTTTCGCCGCGACCAGAACTGGATTGGGCGGCCGGGTTGCACCATCGAACAAGCCACCTTTGTTCCGCCCAATCCACTGCAACTACCCAATTTTCTGAAAGCATGGGAGCAATATCTGAATAGTGATGACATGGATTTCCTGATCCAGACGGCTGTGGTGCATGCGCAGTTTGAGTTGCTGCATCCGTTCAAGGACGGCAATGGGCGTATCGGCCGCATTCTGATTCCGCTGTTTTTGTATCAGAAGCGGGCACTGTCGCAGCCCATGTTTTACCTGTCCGAATATCTGGAAAATCACCGGGACGAGTACTACCAGCGGCTCAAGGCGATCTCGGCGAGCAAGGACTGGAATGGCTGGATTGCCTTCTTCCTGCGTGCCACGATTGAGCAAGCCGCGCAGAACATTCGGCGAGTCGAGGCCATCAAGGCCCTGTACGACGAGATGAAGGTGGCGATTCAGGAGACGACACACTCCCAGTACTCGATACACCTGCTCGATGCCATTTTCAGCAAACCCATTTTTCGTCTCTCTGATTTGGCTCACCAACTGACGGCGGACTTTGGCATCCACGACAAGACCGCACCGGCCTTGCTGCGGCAATTGCGGGACGCTGGCATTTTGCGGGAATTGCAGCCTGGCAGTGGCCGCCGTGCCGCTACCCTGTGCTTTCCGCGCCTGGTCAACCTTGCTGAAGGTAAGGAGGTTATGTGACGGAGACTTGGTGCAGTAGCTTGACGCCACAAGCTTTTTTTCGGAGCCTAAGTTTGATTTTGGACTCCGCAAGTGCGCTTGTGTCAGTTGCAGACTCCACAAATTCCTTTGCGGAGTCTGTTTTTGGTTGTGGACTCCACAAATGTTCTTGTATCAGTTGCAGGCTCCACAAAAGTCGGGAAGGCGTATGAAACTTCACTTTGAACCCAATCTCGACTACCAGATGCAGGCCATCGAAGCCGTGTGCGATCTGTTCCGTGGGCAAGAGGTCTGCCGCACCGAGTTCACGGTGACGATGCGCGCACCGCAACCGCCAGCGGGCGACCTGTTTCCGGGCACCAAGCCGGAGCAACTGACCCTCGGCGTGGCCGAGTCCGACCTGGGTGTTGGCAACCGCTTGACCCTGCTGGACGATGAACTGCTCAAGAACCTGGCGGACATCCAGTTGCGCGGAGCCCTTCCGCCCTCCAGCTCGTTGACTTCGGGTGACTTCACGGTGGAGATGGAAACCGGTACCGGCAAGACCTATGTGTACCTGCGCACCATCTTCGAGCTGAACAAGCGCTACGGCTTTTGCAAGTTCGTCATCGTGGTGCCATCGGTGGCGATCAAGGAGGGCGTCTACAAGACTCTGCAAATCACCGAGGAACACTTCAAGGGGCTATATGCGGGCATGCCCTTCGATTACTTCCTGTACGACTCCAGCAAGCTGGGTCAAGTGCGCAATTTCGCCACCAGTTCCACCATCCAGATCATGGTGGTCACGGTGGGGGCCATCAACAAGAAGGATGTGAATAACCTCTACAAGGACAGCGAGAAAACCGGCGGCGAAAAGCCCATCGACCTGATCAAGGCAACCCGGCCGATCGTGATCGTGGACGAGCCGCAAAGCGTGGACGGCGGCCTGACGGGCGCGGGCAAGACCGCACTGGATGCCATGAACCCGCTCTGCACACTGCGCTATTCCGCCACCCATGTGGACAAGCACCACATGGTGTTCCGCCTGGATGCGGTGGATGCCTATGAGCGCAAGCTGGTCAAGCAGATCGAGGTGGCGTCGGCCACGGTAGAAGACGCGCACAACCAGCCCTTCGTGCGCCTGGTGAAGGTGGAAAACAAGCGCGGCCGCATCAGCGCCAAGGTCGAACTGGATAAACAGACCGCCACTGGCGTTCAGCGGGTTGAAGTCACGGTCAGCGATGGCGACGACCTCCAGCAGAGCGCCGATGGCCGCGCGATCTACGCCGATTTTCGGGTGGGTGAGATCAATACGGCCAAGGGCGAAGCGTTCATGGAACTGCGCTATCCCGGTGGCGAAGTGTTCTTGAGGCTGGGCCAGGCCCATGGTGATGTGGATGCATTGGCCGTGCAACGGGAAATGATCCGCCGCACGATCAGGGAGCACCTTGATAAGGAAATGCGCCTGCGCCCATTGGGGATCAAGGTGCTCAGCCTGTTCTTCATCGACGCGGTGGACAAGTACCGTCAGTACGATGCGGACGGCCAGCCGGTCAACGGCGTGTATGCGCAGATGTTCGAGGAGGAATATCGCCGTGCCGCCAAATTGCCAGCCTACCAGAGTTTGTTTGCCGAGATCGACCTGGAGTCCGCCGCCGAAGAAGTGCACAACGGTTATTTCTCCATCGACAAGAAGGGCGGCTGGACCGACACCGCCGAGAACAATGCGGGCAATCGTGAGAATGCAGAGCGCGCCTACAACCTGATCATGAAGGAGAAGGAGAAGCTGCTGTCCTTCGGCACGCCGCTGAAGTTCATCTTTTCCCACTCCGCGCTCAAGGAAGGCTGGGACAACCCCAACGTGTTCCAGATTTGCACCCTGCGCGACATCCAGACCGAACGCGAGCGCCGCCAGACCATTGGTCGCGGCCTGCGTCTGTGCGTCAACCAGGATGGCGAGCGGGTACGCGGCTTCGAGGTCAACACCCTGACCGTGGTGGCCACGGAAAACTACGAACAGTTTGCCGAGAACCTGCA
>Ga0172382_10002067_pt1 | contig 34352 bp, 26 predicted proteins | sample Leawel138RmetaG_FD_122245 | JGI IMG/M metagenome (GOLD analysis project Ga0172382, IMG submission 122245) | Leachate microbial communities from a municipal landfill in Southern Ontario, Canada - Leachate well 138R metaG | ecosystem: Engineered > Solid waste > Landfill > Unclassified | place...
CCCGATCGAAGGCGTTGGCCGGAGAGCGATCCCGAAAGAGCGCCGCACGCGCACCCTTCAGGCTCTCGCAGAACTCGTCCCAGGTCCTGCCGTCAAGGATCCGCTCCAGCGACTCGCGTTCATTCATTCGAAAACCCCTCTAGTGCGCACCGGTATCGGCGCCCGCGCAGCGCCACACCGTACGTCACAGCGTAGGAATTCGGAACGACGGACACTACACCCATATTGGTGTAGCGGGGGCAACCCCGCCCTCATACCCTAGGAAATCACACGCCACGATCGCGCTGGCGCGCACAACCAATTTCCCGCGCGCTGCGGCCCTCGGACGAAATTGACCGCTGATTCCGTTTGAACGTAACCGGTCGTTCCGACCGAGTGTCGTCGATTCCGACTAAAGATGACCGTTTTCGGCTTCGGCCAGAATCACCGGTCATGTTCCCGGAATACTCGGTCATGTTCGACGGAATGAAGCCGAACCTGCGCTGGAACTTACATTTCCCTGGCTAACCTGCCCGATTTTGACCGGGGAGCCCCATGCCAGCGAAGCGGAGTGCCATGCGCAAGATCCAAAGACGTTCTGCGCCTCAAATTCGAGGCGTGCCTCGGCCACGAGAAGATCGCAGCGGCCACCGGCCTGTCGAATGGCGCAGTGACAAATGCCGTGCAGTGGGGTGCAGAAGAGCCTGAGTTGGCCGTTGCCGGCGGACCTGGACGACAGCCGCCTGGAGGCGATGCTGTACCGCCAGTCGGCCGCGCGCACCCAGTATGCGCAGCCTGACTATGCGCGGATGCACCAGGAGCTCAAACGCAAAGGCGTGACGTTGCAGCTGCTATGGGAGGAGTACGCGGCGGCGCACGGCGAGCGTGCCGCACGCGCTGGGGGACAGTATGTCATGGTGCGAACGACCGACTCGATGATCGAAGGCTTCTTCAAGGGCGGGCACGTCGCTGCACGTGTGCAGCTCCCTGAAAGGCCAGCACACGACGCTCGAGGAGAACATCTCAAACGTGACGAAGTAGAACTAATCTCTCAATGGGAAAATCAGGAAAACCTGGATTAGGCGAACAGCTGCATTCGTCTGACAGCCTCGCAAGCTGCAACTCGATCATGAACTCCAAGCTTCTGATAGATATTCTTGAAGTGGAACTTTACGGTGTCAGGCGAAATCTCAAGCGCTCGCGCTATATGCTTTACCGACAAACCGCGCTCTATAAGGAAGAGGATTTCACGCTCCCTACCAGTAAACGTAGGCAGAGTGGTCATTGTTGACTGTTCGTCTGGACCCGTTTCCGCATTGCCAAGCGACTTATACGTCGAGCCGCGGTCCCTGCTGCACATTCCTACGAGCTCTTTCCGCAATTGATTCCCGGCCGGCCCCAGCGAGCGCACCAAAGCAGGCGCTTCCAGGAGTTCGCAACTATCGATATCATCCATGATCGTATGTTTGATATGAAGCGGCGCCGCTATCTCGATGCACTGAGATAGGACATCTACGGCACGATCGGTAGCTCCACACTCCCACGAGATCGAGGCGAGGAGAGCCATTCCAGTAAGCTGGCTTCGCCTCCACGGCGTATTTTGAAGAATCTGCAATTGCTCTTCTAATTCGCGGATCACACGGTTAGCATCCAATCGTGCGCCCACCCGGCATCTGGAAATCATGCTGAGGAAATTGACCGTTCCCTGACCTGAGCCTCCCAATCCACTTTTGTCGTCCGCCATCGCCGAAAGACGATTCAACAGCAGCTGCTCCTGCCCGCCTCCGCCTTTCTTCATCATGATCCAGATCTGTGTCGCTAACGACACTGCCCTCAGACGCTGCAGCGATCTGCTTTCGCCAACCTCCTCAAGGCGGCGGAGCAATGCGATAGCGTCGCCATCCGAACCGGACAGGAACAGCGCCTTTGCAACCGCCGATATACCGTTTGCCAACCCACTAGGCAGGCAGGCACGAAACATCAAATCAAGTCGACCTATCAAGAGTGAATGGATCTCGTCGATCTGGTTCATCTCGTAAAGAATGTCCAGCCACGGCCCAACCGCACTGACCGCCACGACCGACGAATATCCACGGCGCGCCTCCGCGACTGCCACGATACGCCCGTACTCGGCATCGGCGGCGACCATATCTCCCTCAAGTGAGTAAGCCTCTGCGATACCAAGCGTACCGTATACCCAGGCCAGATGCCCCTGTGCTTCCGGACTAAAGCAAGACGCGCGGTACAGTTCGGCCCGCCCTTCATCGAATCGGCCATTGGTTATGCTGTGCCATGCACAAAAGTTGGAATGGCCAGCATGAACGAATGCCGAGTCCGGACTATTCTGCGTCCGAAAGCCGGATTGCACGACCCGGTAAGCCGTCTCGAAATCATCCTTCATGGCATATCGAAACGCTTGGGCGAGACAGAGCTCCAGATCGGTTCCAAAATCGTCGCCATCATTCGAAAACTTCCGGACCCTTTGCACAAGTTCGGCCCCGCGAGTCAGGTCATACATGGCGATGCGCGCCCAAGCCTCCGCCATGAGAAGACCCGGATTCAGATCGCAATGCTGCCGGGGCAGTCGGTCGATCCAGGAGATACAGCGGTCCGGCACTCCATCAAGTGTCACGCGCCGTCCCTCGCGACCAAGGAGCACGATAGCCCGATCAAATTCGTTTGCATCAATGAAATGATCGATGGCGCGATCTGGCTCACCATTACGTTCATACCATTCCGCCAACTGCACGGACAACCGCTTGAACTGCGCCGGATTATGCATTTCCATTTCATTTTTGACGTAATCCGCGAGGATCGGATTGATCGTGATCTTCGGGATGTCAGGCGGGCGTTCGAAAATCGGATTTGACGCCAAAATATCATTAATATGTATAGGCAAGTCCGACGGGGCAAAGATCTTTCCGATGCTGTGCGGATCGATTTCCCCGACCAAAGACACCAACCGCAGAAGTTGCAACTCATCCTCACCGCAGCCTGCCAGAACCTCCTCGCTGAGATACGCTGCAAGATCGCCGTTCGCATGCGCCATTCCAGGCCCGGGTAACGCCGGCAATCGAAAAAGATGCGATTGTACTAGCAACTGGATCAGCGCTGGCCAACCCTGTGTCAATCGGTACTGTGATCCCACCATGAAAACGTCGGGTGCATTTACCGATCGCTTTCGAAAAAGCTCATGCATGTCGACAAACGAAAGCAGGAGATCTGCCTGAGAGACACGCAGGAGGCGACCCGAAGTCTGTATCCTGCCCAGACGCATGGTCGGTGTCCGCCGCGCAGAGAAAACGATTTTTAGGTTTTTCAGCTCAAGCGACAGGAGCTTTTCGACGACCCGTGCAAGCGGCGGCGACAACGCGTCGACATCGTCTAGAAACAGCGTGACGCAGGATTTCGATCGCTCGATTGCGGACTGGATTTGCAGGACCGTCAATGCTCGTGGCTGCGCCGTTTGTCCAGCGTCGACAACGTCGATTCCTGCCAATTGGAATGCCTTGACGACGTGGACGAGGAGCGAGTCTTCGTCGAGCTCCACGCCGCGAAGCGAAATCCACGCGGTCGATTGGCTGGCGGCTCGCATCTCAAGATGAAACTGGCGCAGGAAAGAGGTTTTGCCAAATCCTGCGGGTGCCAGAACACCGACCACCGCTGAATGCTGCCGCTGCAACCAACGCACAGACCGACTCACCACCTTGCGGTGTATCTCGTATTTCGGAGCAAGTGGTGGCGCCAGCAGGGCCTGCAATATAATCATCGATTGCCAATCACCTTAAGAGACCATCTCACCAAAGCTTACTTGTGCTTCGCACCAGGGATTAGCTCAGACAATTTTCCTTCGCCTGACTCCTTGAGCATACATGCACGGGCATTGATGTAAAGGTCAAGCCTCTTCCAATGACACCTGAGCCTGGAAGGAAGCGGTGTGATTTCAACGGCACAGGATCCTGAAACGAGTTCGAGGCGAGACATCCTTGGAGGATGCTCGTGCCGCTCAATACCGGTCCCCTTCGTAATCTCGATGATCTACGCAGCTTCCTGGAGGGTAGCTCCCCAATCGAGTTCCACGCGCCATCGGGCCCAGCTCAACAGGACTGGATTGCCCGTACCCTGCATCGATTCGACTGCCGCACTGGGCCTGGCTGAGCGCGGACTGGCGCTGTCCTTCTTGCGAAAGGTGCCCGGCGTGTCGCGGACGCAGATGACCCGGCTGATCGCGCAGTAGTAGCACAGCGGTTCGCTGAAGGATCGACGGGGACGGCCGACGGCGCCGTTCACCCGGCGCCACACCCAAGTCGATCGCGGCCCTAGCCGCGCTCGATCGCCTGCTGTCCGACCCGGCCACCCGGCAAGTTTGCAGAATGCACCTTGCGCCTCTTCGGCGATACTCCCTACGCGCGGCTGGCCACGATCTCTGTGGCCACCTGTATAATCTGCACCGCAGCACCACCTATCGGCGTCGCCGCGGGCATGTCGAACCGACGCGAGTTTCAGGATTGGAATGTGATCGGTAGGGAAAGGCGGGACCGCAACCCTCTCGGCCCCGCCTGTTCTCGTCCTTCAGAAGGACATCTGTGCCGAGATTCCGTAGGTGCGAGGGTTGGACATAGAAAGGTAGTTAAATCCGAGACCTCCGGACAACATGTCCAATCCGTAGGAGTAGGTCTTCTCGTTGAAAAGGTTCTTTCCCCAGATTATCAGTTTGAAGTTGTTCTTTTCCCAGGATATATCGCTATTCACTTTTGAGTAAGCTGATTGTTCGAGTTCCGCGTTCCGGGACACAGATCCTGGTGCATCAACACCGTTCCACGGCGAGAACCATTGGTGACTGTAGTAGTGGAGATTTGAAGCCAGCGAAACCAAGCCGCCACCGATCTCGAACGCATCCCAATCAAAACCGATCTGACCAGACCAGCGCGGCGCTTGTGGTAGCCTGTTACCGTCGAGGGTCGTACCGCTACCTGGAATCGGTATGCTGTCAGCATCTAACAGGGTGCCAAGCTCTAGCCGCTTGTAGACAGCGTGAAGATAACCAAAGGAGCTAGTGATAGTTAGCGCCGGAGAAGCCTGCCACTGGAACTCCCCTTCAAGACCGTAAATCTCTGATTCTGGTGCACTGAGCAGAAAACTCACTGGGGCCGGCCCGACCACCGTATTCTCGCCACGGAGGTCCTGCAACTGCTGATCTGTATAGTCATAGTAGAACGCACTGACCGACGCCGTCAGAGCATTGCCAAAATACCTACCCTTGAAACCTACTTCGTGTGCCGTGACCTTCTCGGGCTTGACGTAAAAAATGCCGCGCGCAGAGGTGAATCCGCCGCCATTAATCGCGCCCGAGCGATACCCCTTGCTTGTGCTCGCGAAAAGCAATGTGCCATCAGCCAAGGTATAGCTGAGCCCGATTCTTCCTGTGACCGCACTGTCCGAATCGCACAGATTAACCGTATTGTCCGGTTTTGTGACGCATCTGCGATCAACCGGGACATCCGATCCACCGACCGTCTGGACGATCGGGGTGATGGGCCCGGCTTCATACGGTGCCACAAAGTAAAATGCAGAACCATTCTCGTACTTTGACTTATCCTTGGTGTATCGAATACCTGCGTTTAAGACAAGCTCATTAGTGAGATTGACATCGCCCTGAGCGAAGGCAGCATATGATTTTCTCTTTTGAGTGTAATACTGTACGAATCCCCCAGTTCCACCGATATAAAACTTGTTGTCGGCGCGATTTCTATCGTACCCGTAGTATGCACCGCCGACCAGATGGACGCCCTCCCTGTCATAGTTCAGGCGGAGTTCCTGGTTAAACTCCTCCGTCCATGCCCGGTTATCATTGAATAGGACTGCATCAGGTGCGCCGTCACTATCCTGGATCATGAAACTCTCTCCATCCTGCCACGCGGTAACCGAAGTCAGGGTCAGACGATCGTTGACATCGATTATGACGTTCGCCTGGGCACCACTAACGCGGGTCGGCTGCCTTTCGATACTCAGGTGGGCCGTTTCGAAGAAATCAAGGCCTTCTCGTGCCGCCTCGACACCATGGATACCCAATTGCGTGCCATCACTTCGGGCAGCAAAGGCCATGAGCCGAATATCCACGTCGCCACCACCGGGCTTGATGCGCAAAATCGCACGACCGGACAGTTTGTCGGTAGAATTGGCCTTGCGGGTCCCAGGTTCCACGTTGGCTACGAGGCCATCGTTCTTTTCGTAACTCCCCGCAACACGAATTCCTAACTGGTGCTCCACTAGCGTCACTTCGGCGGCACCTTGGGCCTTGCGGCTGTTAGCATTGCCATAGCCTATTTCACCAAAGCCATTGTTCCCTGAAAGACCGGGTGTACGGGTGATGAAGTTGATGGCCCCGCCGGTGGTGTTCCTGCCGTAAAGCGTGCCCTGCGGGCCACGAAGTACTTCGACCCGTTCCAAGTCGAAAATCTGCAGACCTTGACTTGCGCGCGAGGCCACGTAGGCATCATCAATATAGACACCAACCGGCGATGCCTGGTTGGCGTTGTATTCATTGCCGACACCGATACCCCGCATCGTGAAGTTAGGAATAATGCCGAACGGATTTCCAATCTGGAGATTGGGAACCGCATTGGCTAACTCTTCGGATCTTGAAATGCTTTTGCTCGCCAGTTCATCACTTCCAAGCGCTGAGATAGCCAATGGCACCTGGAGCAACGACTGCTCCCGGCGTTGCGCCGTCACGACGATCTCTTCAACCATAGCGCTGTGGTCGTCGTTTGATGAAATCTGCGCCTCACTATTCTGCACCAGTACCAGCGACGACGCGATTAGCGCCAACGAAGATGTACAAAGCAGATACATGCGACTACCTGACATATCGCCTCCCTTAAGCCTGTACAATTTGAGCCGCCCACCAACACGGCCAGCAACGGAATGTTCGGCGCCGAGTCGACAAGTCAAGTAAGGGTGGTACGTCTACCAAGCAGCTTCAACTACCCGAATCGTGTAGGCGCCACCTACCTAAAACTGCAATCAAGACGGCGTCCCAGGCGGTCAGCGAGTTTCCATGCCTCTCGAACGAGCTTTTTCTCTTGTGCACGAAAATTAGGCGTCATCTACGTTAATATCAATGTTAATTGTCAACGTCGGTTTAAAATTGACCCACTCCGGGCGTCCAAAAGCCTAATTCCTGATCTTGATATTCCCAGCCTTGCGCTTGTCCTTGAGCAGGTAGCTTTCTCCTGAGATCCTGAACCGAGGTAAAGATTCCGCGGGCAATCTCGCGCTCGATCTTGGCGAACCACAACTCGACCTGATTAAGCCCGGGGGAGTATATCGACGTGAAGGACGTCTGAACGTTCGAATTAGCCTGCAGGAACTCTGCTGACCCGCTTGGTCGGTCTTGCGACCCGAGAGGTTGTCGGCAATCAAGTGCATCTCTTTGCCGCGTGACTGGTTCGCTGCCAAGCCGCCAAGAAAGCCACGAACTCAGCCGAGGTATACTTCCGTTGCGACGACAACTAATTTCCCTCTTCGACGGACTTCTAAGGCATCAAAATCGTCTTCAGTGTATTCGACTTATCGCTATTGAACGCCTTATAGGCTTCCAGCCCCTCGCTTAAGGGGCGTCGGCTGGTGATGAACTGTTCCGGAGCGATTTTTTTTTGCTGAAGTAAGTTGACCAGATCTTTCCAGTATCTCGGTATCTCGGTAGCGAAGTTGCCCCTGATTGTTACGTTGTTCACAAATAACTGACGGGGAATCGTGAACCCCATATTGTTGTTGACGCCAAGAATTGAGACGTTTCCGTCAATTCCGACCAAATCGAGTGCCAGCCTCATGGTCTTGTCTGATCCGACTGCCTCAATGGCGCAATCAATCATCTTCCCCTTCGTGGCTTCGGTCACGAAGCCGATGATGTCAGCCTCGTTCACCGGCACTGCCCCCAGATTTTCGGCGCGTTGGCGCCGTTCGGGAACGAGGTCGATCGCATAAACGACTGATGCTCCCATCTGCATGGCAAGTTCCACCACCATGAGGCCGATAGGCCCAAGACCTATGACCGCAACGCTGCGTCCTGCGCTTATACATGCATTCTGGACGGCGCAATACGCTGTAGGAAGGTTGTCGGTCAGCAAGACCGCTTGTTCGACACTGATGCCCTCCGGAATGGAAGCAGCGTTATAATCAGCTCCGGGCACTCGAATGAGCTCTGCTTGGCATCCGCCAAGTCCCGTACCGAATCCATATACGTTCCAACCGCCGCTCTCGCACATTTTGCTGTTGCCGCGTAAGCACGGTACGCAATAACCACAGCTTACAAAGCCCGATAGCATAACGGTATCGCCGATCTTGAGTCGGGACACGGATTTCCCTGTCTCTACCACTTCGCCGACGGCTTCGTGCCCAACACAGAACGTTCGTGCCAGCCCAAGTCCGGATCCAATCTCCGTCATCTCACCGTGAAATACATGAAGATCACTACCGCAAATGCCGCACGCCGTCGCGCGCACGATGATGTCGCGGGGTTCCTCGATCTTAGGATCGTCGACAATCTGGTAGCGGATATCTTCTTTACCGTGGTAAACCAGACCCTTCATGCCCAACCCCTCGAATCTTCTTGGAACAACTTTCGATCAGTTCAAACGACTATAGTCCAGTGAGTAATCAACTCCACTACCTGTTCTGGGCAGGAGGCTAGGACCTGGTAACACTGATAGTTTTGCGCGATATGCTATGCGGCGTGTAAATCACTCTTTAGCAGTTCAATCGCATCAAGCCGTTCTTGCAAAGATGTTGATCGAAAGCTCCCGGCGCGAATACTACGAGGTCCGTCCTCACTTCAGCCTCGGTCAGTTCACGCCCATGCAGTTCAGCAGCCTGCCCAGTTCAACAACAACCCAGGAAGCTGCCATTTCCTAAGCCACTGATGGGCCGAAGAAGCCGGCAGGTCACGCACCCCGGAACCCAATACCATGTCTCGATATTCTTCACCGGCATAGTGTCCGTCTTCAAAACGCTAGTGGGCGTCGGCTTTGCTCTTCGGCGGCCCGCGGTTCTCGTGTACAACCGCTATTCTTCACCTGCCTTGAACCAGTCAGGCTTCGGGATCGTCCAAAGATCACCCCACAGTTGATTGCCTCCATCAATAGTGAGCACTTCACCAGTAATAAAATTCGCAGCAGTACTGGCGAGATAACATATGGCATTTGCAACGTCCTCTACTTGACCCATTCGACGCATAGGATTGCTGTCGGGGAAATGTCTACTGGCTTCTACAGGGTAGACATTCATGCCTTCGCTCGAGATGACACCTGGTGCGACGCAGTTGACACGTATTCCTAGCGGAGCCCACTCTACTGCTACTGTCTTCGATAAATAGACAACTCCAGCACGTGCTGCACAGGTATGAGCAATACCAGGCATTCCACGGGATATTGCGGCAACCACGTTGATTATCGAGCCAGGAACGGAGGCGTCGCGCCACCTACGTGCCGCCGCTTGCATCATATACCAGCTACCGTTGAGATTTGTATCGACAACAGCCTTCCATCCCTTTACAGAGAAGTCTATTGCCGCCTGTGGGTACTGGCCGCCAGCGTTATTCACTAAGATATCAACCCCGCCATAAACCGACCAAGCTTGTCTGAACAAATCGTCCACTGCTTCGGGATCGCGGATTGAAAGCGCATGCGTCGCAAGTGAAACTCCATAGTGGGACAGCGCCGCTTTCGTTTCTTCAAGCTTGTCAGCAGTCCGCCCACACAGCATCAAATCGGCTCCTAAGCGGGCAAAAAAATGAGCAGTGGCGCGACCGATGCCACTCCCCGCGCCAGAAATGACAGCCACCTTACCCACCAGACTTCCAGGTGCGAAGACGAGCGGCAGCCCTTGAAGTTCTTCGTTACTGCGACCGTATGATTCGCCTGATCCCACTACTTTAAAATCCCTTCAAGACAATTTTAATTTGATTTCCCATTTTACAAACTTCTTGTAGCTAGCATCGCTAACCACACTGCATACCAGCCTTAAATCGCAGTTCACGTATCAAGACACTCACCACAAGGCTAACAGGCAGCGGAGCTCGCCTCTTGACTATCGCCCGTGGCGGCATGCCTGCCCGCGCGTCTTCCCGAAAATATGCCTGCTCCGGATAGGAGGCTAGTCGGTTGGGCTTTCCTGGCTCTTTGGTTCAACCTCTCCTTGATTGGCAATCACTGAAGCACGTGCAGACAGCTCTATCCAGTTGCCGTCAGGATCGCGAACAAAGCCATAACGGGCAACGTCGCCATAACTGACCGGCTCGCGCCCCAACGTTCCGCCCTTGGCCACGACTTCCGAACAAGCGCTATCTGCGTCAAAGACTTGAAGGGTGATGTAACGCATGCCCGTACCTATCAATGCAGGCTCACCGCGCGTCTCTCCAACTCGAAAGTTCAGGTAACCGGTTCCGCATCGAACAGTTGCGCTGTCCTGCTCTTCGAGACCCAGATTCTCGATATAGAAGCGCATGGCGCGATCCACTGATGGACTAGCGATTTCTACGTGAAGGCCGTCCTGTCTCAACACCGTCGAGGTCGGAGCAGAACCGTCGGGAAAAGGTGAACCGTCGCGAAGCCCGAATCGCCGGCCGTTGATCACGAACGAAACGAAACCTGTCCGTGGGCTGGATGGCAGTGGCTCGGCTGCGACATTAACCTTAAGCACAGCGCCACCAATCTGAAAACGATGCTGCACAAGGCCTTCGACTTCGATAATATGATCCAGTTCGAGGCCGATACCGTCGGTCCAGTCTGCGAGCCGGAAATGACCTTGGTTGATCATCAGACCGACGTCGAAGCAGTTCTTGGCAAAACGCATGATGAGTCCTTTTTGTTTTGCTCTATCAGGAAAACACGCTTCAGCCGTCGAGCAGTTGCAACGCGTTCAAATCGAGCACGTGGCGAGCATGGCGCTCGAGCATGGTGAGTAGCATGTCGTCCCCTCGTGGGGTCCGCTTAACCAGCACGATCGCTGCGAGCGCCACGGCCATTCCGGCGAAACTGTAGTGCCTGTAGTCGCGAAAAAACTGATCGAAGCTGTAATACCGTACGCCATTGCCGGTCAGCTCATCATAGTAGAAGTTCAGCAGGTCCTGCTCGTGCGCCCTGCGGTCGTCGGTAAACATCGATCCACCGATGAAATAAGCGACATCCATACCCGAACTCAGCATGTTGACGGTTTGCCAATCGACGGTGGCAATGCGGCCTGCCGCGTCATCAATGAGCATGTTGTCAGGCCGGAAGTCATTGTGAGTAAGGCATCTTGGTGTATCAAGAGGGACGTTCCACATGCGGTGTGCCTTGACGAACCGTTCACAAACCTCCTGAATTTCTGGCTCAATCCTTTCGCTGAACAACGACCGAAACTGAACCCACGCTTGTTCAACGAGTTCGGTGGTGTAGAAGTCTTGCGCTGTTTGCGGAACGGAGATCCACGGTCTCTTCATCAGGGCATTGTCGTTCCAATGTGATGCGTGCAACCGCGCAGCTTCCCGTAAAGCCCACCGCCCTTCGTCGACGCTCATCCCGTCAAGCTGGTTACCAGCGCGACAAAACGACATATCGCCGAAAATCAGGACAAAGTCATGCGTTTCGGGATCGACGTCGGCTGCCAGCAAGGGAGGAACAAATATTCCGGCGTGCGCTGATAGTTCCTTGTAGAAAAGCACTTCATTGCGGTAAAGGTTCAACGTGCGGCACGTCTCCCGGCTAACCGCGTCCGTCGATGGGAACTTCCCGACGATTGATGCAGGACCTGCCTGCCCATCCCCGTCAGCGTAGGAAAGTGACAGTCGACGCGATTCTGCCAGCTGGCCCGAACCGATAGGCGCAATCTGAAACGATTCGACTCCGCCTTCGAAGCCATTGCCGCGCAAAAGATCATTGATCCACCCCGTCGTAATTTGTTCCGGGCTGCGAATTTCAACCTGCGCCAGCATCTCTCTACTCCAAATTGACTTTTGAGTTCTTCGGGCCGACGCCTTTCACGTACGCAAAACAGCGAGCCTCGTGAGTACTTCCTCCGGCTTAGCGTCAGCTGGAATTCTCAGATAGCGGAATCCGCCATGTGGTGCCGCCGGCGTTACACCCTCGGCCCAGACCGATGCGGAAACATCAAGCCCTGTACATATCTCCGCGCTTTCCTGCGTAAGGATGAAATCGACAGGCATGTCGATATCGGTTGGCCCGCGCAGTCGCGTGTGATCCAGTCCTACCGTCCAGCGATAATGCCGTGAGATATTAAAGACCGGCTCATACAGTTCATACAAGTCAGCATACTGTTTCGTCGCACTGGTATCCTCCTGCAGGACCAGCACGTCGACCTCGTCATTTCCGAACGCACGCACGAAATCAGCGAGATTCACAGCCCCTTCTTCGACCTCCTCTTCATCGAGGTTCGGGCGTGCATCTTGTACCAGCTCGATTAGACGCAGAACCCACGTCAATGGTGAAAGAACGACCAATGCCAGCGGTTGTCCAGAATAGATGCGCTTCAGGCCTTTCAGGGCAGCGCTGACATGCGCCTTCAGCTTTTCATCGCCGAGCAGAATGCCAAGAGCATCGGCGGGCCGCTTCTCTGATATGACCATTTCCCTCAAGCCGCCGTCGTGGCTCAGCCATGCCTCCACTAGCGCACTGGCGTCCAACACAGTGACCGCCGGGCGAAGCAGCGCATGGGCCTGTTGACGCCAAGCAATCAGCGAAGCCACATCGAGCCACGGCGCCACACCCCCCGCGAGCAACCTGGTGCTGTAGTCTGTATCGTCGATCCATAGACATGTTCCAGATGCCGCGGCGAGATGCTTCCTAAAATCAACCATACGAACCTCAGGCCTGCGATGCCAAGTCGTCGAACGAGTTGATTCGCACCATCAGCTTTCCCTTGTTGGTGCCTTTAAAAAGCCCGATAAGATTACCCGGCAAAGTGTCAAAGCCTTCGCGCACATCAACCGGTGGTTTCAGTAAGCCGGCATCTATCCAGGAAACCAAGTCGGCCTCAGCCTTGTCCCAACTTTCCGCGAAATCGAGAACGATAAAGCCTTCCATCCTTAGCCGCTTCACGACGCAGGCGATCTGCAAACCACGGGGCCCCGGCTGAGGCTCTGCATCGTTGTAGTCTGTCAAGGTGCCGCAAGCGACAATCCGTCCGAATATGTTGAAGTGAGGGACAATCGATTCAAGAATCTCTCCCCCGACGTTGTCGAAATAGACGTCGACCCCACTCTTCACGGCGTCAGCAAGTTCAGCCTTGAAGTTGGGACCCTTGTAGTCGATCGCGACGTCATAGCCAAGCTCATCGACAATCCATGCGCATTTATGTGCACCGCCAGCGATGCCTATGACCCTGCATCCTTTCAGTTTCGCAATCTGGCCGGCAATTGTACCCACCGCGCCAGCGGCAGCCGATATAACGACTGTTTCACCCGCCTTTATTTTCCCGACTTCGAGCAAACCATAGTAGGCGGACAGCCCGGTAATACCGAGAACACCCAACAGGTTCTCCATGCTGTGGCGAGAATCGCGTTTGCGCACGGTTTCGGCAGCCAGAACTGCGTAATCCTGCCATCCAAGCATGCCCTCGACGATATCGCCAACTGCGTATCCCTCTGCGCGCGAACGGATCACGCGGCCAATGGCAAACGAATGCATGACATCGCCCGGCATAACCGGTGGCTTGTAGGTTGCCACCGGCGCCATCCACGCTCGATTTGCCGGGTCGAGCGACACGAGGCCAACCTTCACGAGGAGTTCACCTTCGCCAGGTTGTCCGACCGTCCCCTCACGCAGTTCGAAGATATCCTCAGTCAACGTACCGCTCGGGCGCTTCAGAAAAATCCACTGACGGCTTTTTTCAGACATACACATTCTCCGCTAAATCGAACTACACGAGGCGGTCTTGGTTCTGCCAATAAGTTGCCCTGAGATCGCGCTTCAGCACCTTGCCGTTGGTACTGCGAGGAAGTGACTCTATAAAATCCAAGCGCTTGGGGACCTTGATACGGCTAAGCCTCGATCTGCAAAGATCAAGTAGTTCGTCCGCTGTTGCCTGCATACCTACGTTGAGCTCGACGACCGCAGTTACAACCTCTCCCCAATCCGCATCAGGTGTGCCGATCACGGCACAGTCCTGTACCGCAGGGTGGGACCAGATGATCTGTTCGACTTCCTGAGGGTAAATATTAAACCCGCCAGAGATGATCATATCCTTCTTTCGGTCGCAGATATGAACGCGGCCGTGATTGTCCTTGAACCCGATATCGCCGGTGTGGAGCCAACCATCGATGATCGCCTGCTCCGTCAAATCGGGGCGCCGGTAATAGCCTGCTGTCACCAGATCACTGCGGACGCAAATCTCCCCGCGTTCTCCGACAGGCAATTCGCGATTGTCGTCATCGAGAATACGCAATTGCACGAAAGGCGTTGGGTGCCCACAGCTGGACAGAATCTCGTCGGAGGCGATCTCGCCATCCAGGAAGTGCTCTTCAGGGGCCAAAAAGGTGCAGAGCGCCGGGGCTTCGGACTGACCGAATACCTGCGTCATACAAGGTCCGAATACTTTTAGTGCACGCCGCAGCTTCTCTACCGACATCGGTGCAGCAGCGTAAACGAAATAGCGAAGCGAACTGTAATCTCTTTCAGCCACCGATGGATGGTCGAGCATTCGGTAGATCACGGTCGGCGGCAGGAACAATTCGGTCACCCGGTGCGCCTCGATCGCATCGAGGATCATCTGCGGCTCTGCCCTGGGCAGGATAACAGCACGCCCGCCACGTGAGAGCGTCGCCAGAGTGAAGAGCCCGGCAGCATGGGTAAGTGGCGCCGCGGCAAGGTTCACCACTTGCTCGTTCGCGCGGTAATTCAGGCATGTCATGTATGTCGCGACAAAGGTAGCAATATTACGCTGCGTCAGCTGCACCCCTTTTGGTGCGCCGGTAGTGCCGCCAGTCGGCATGATGCAGACGATCGCCTCAGGCTCCCACAGCGATTCCAGAGGCTCCGCCGACACCCCCGCTAGAAAATCGTCGAGCGCCGGAACATTACCGAGAGGCTTGTCGATACAAACATATACTGTCAATTTGGGCAGTTGAGGACGAAGCGCCTCTATCTCTGCGGCAAAATCGCTGTGGAAAAAGAGGACCTTGCAATCGAACGTGTCGAGCAGATATCGGTTCTCCTCGAGGGTATTCCGAGGGTTGGCGGGTACCCAGCTCATGCCTGCACGCGAAAGGCCGAAAGTGCAGACAAAGGGTAGTGCGGCATTCAGCGACAAGACAGCTCCAGCATTCCCTTTCCCGAAGCCGAGTTCCTGCAAACGGCGAGCAATCCGATAGGTCCGCATCTGGACTTCGGCGTAGGTAAAGTCGTGATCGGGACCGAGAAAGGCCATTCCCTGCGGATTGAGCAGTGCACCCCGGTCAAGATACTGTACAAGCGTCATGTTACGCTCCCGGTGCCGCGAAGATACCAACCACGGCTGCCGCTTCTTCTATGCCATAGAGCCCACCGCCATTCTCCGTTATACCTAGCCGAGCTCCTTCGACCTGCCGCGGACCAGCGTGGCCACGCAATTGCGTGACGATTTCATACACCTGCGCCAAACCAGTTGCTCCGAGCGGATGGCCTCGCGATTCCAATCCTCCCGATGGATTGATAGGAATACGTCCTCCGAGCGTGGTCTCGCCATTCATGGCGGCAATGCCGCCTTTCCCGCGCGGGACGAGACTCAGGTTTTCGGCGTTGAGCAGTTCACCGAATGCGGTAGCATCGTGCACTTCTGCAAAGTCGATGTCCGTCGGCGCAACTGAGGCCTGCTCATAGGCAAGGTCTGCAGCGATCTTTGTTATGTGATGGTCCCAGTTGCGATAGTCGCGATCGGTTCCGGATACCTGGACGAGTGCGAGAATGGAAACTGCGCTCGTAGCACCAAGCTTCTGTAAGCCCCGTCTGGAGCAGACTAGAGCGGCTGCTGCACCATCGGAATAGGGCGAACACATAGGTACAGTCAAAGGATAAGCAAGTGGACGTCCTGCCAGCACTTCCTCAATAGTGAATGGCTTCTGGAAGTGGCATAGCGAGTTCATGGTCGAGTGCCAGTGATTTTTCGACGCGATAGCCGCCAACTGTTCCTGAGTGGAACCGAAATCACGCATATGCGCGCGCGCCCAGTGGCCGTAGATATCCATAAAGGCCGATCGCGGACCTTCAACCGGTGGGCTCTCGACCCCCTCACTGTAACGTGTCAGCGCCGCGAACACGCCTTCCCTGTCATGGACGTCGAAACCGCCAAGGAATACCGACTCACGGCGTTCCAACTCGTCCGTCGACAGCTTCTCCGTACCGACGGCCAACGCGATGTCCGCCATACCTGCACGGATCTGCATCACCGCAAGCCACAACGCGCTGGAACTCGAAGCACATCCATTTTCTACATTGGTGATAGGCGCCCGCTCGAACCCCAGCGGGCGAAGCGCGATCTGGCCCGGGGATGCGACCTGGCCTTCCATCAGCGACTGTCCCACATTACCGAAGTAGAGGCCTTCAACATCGCTCGGTTGCGCTCCCGCATCCTTGAGACAGAGTCCCACCGCTTCTCGCACCATCGTCTTGATGCTACGTTCTGGAAATAGACCAAACTTGGTCATGCCGATTCCGGCGATATACACAGGGTCACTGATCGGCATCGGATGCCTCCTTGTGGGTCAAGCGTGCAAGGCGCTCCTCCAGTTGTGCGATATGCGCGTCCCGTGGATCAGCCATCATGATGGTGCCGATATCGTCACTGCGCATTTCGGCACCATTGGCAAACAGACGGCCGTGGTCGCTCCCCCACCCACCATAGTATGGAAGGTGGTTCGGTGGAGTTTCGGTGACCCAGCTCTTGATGAAGGTCTCGAAGGGAATTCCTCGCGCCTTGCGTGCCTCGCGTTCCTCATTCCGCTTTTGTCGCGTGGCTTCTGGATCGGCAACCAGTGAGCGTTCGTCATAGACAACATGATAGATCTCTTGGACTGTCCGCTCGGAGACAAGGCCTTCGCGCAGATCCTTCATGACCAGTCCGCAATCACGATCGAGCACGTCGCCATAACCGCCGCCCGCACCCTGACTCGTCATATAGAGCTCGCCTTCTTTGCATAGCTCGTAGGGCATTGCGCCGCGTGACGCCGTGTAGATGCCTTCAGCATAGGGTTGGTCGTTCATGATATGTTCGATATCGGCCGTGAAGCCGCCGCCTTTCTCTATCTCCTCGAAGATATTGATGTTCTTGACGCGGCAAACTGGATAGGTCGGCGAACCATAGCCTCCGAACAGCCCCGGAACGGACGAGAATTTCGACCCTCCAGCGATCGCCGAGAAGCCCCAGAGCGGTGAACCGCGCATGGCAACCGAGGTCTGGTGACCTGCGCCGCCGCGGAATTTGCCAAAGCCGACATTGTCCCGCGGGAAAATTTTCGAAATCATCTGGACGAAAGGCAGATCCTGCTCCGCCAGCTCGGATTCTCCCACGTCGCACATGGCCGCGAAATTGGGCGTCATGCTGTGCTCGCCATCGCTATCGCAATGCGCACCGCCCGGCATACCATTTAGATCCGCACAGAGATTGCCGGTATGGTCGTTGTGCTGGGTGATTCCTCCGTATAGAAAGGTCATCGTCTGGTTGAACCAGGGCGCAATGATCTTTGCGTATTGCTTGCGCGCGGAAAAATAGAGCTTCGCAGCAATAATATGGGTCAGCGTGATCCCCTTGAACAGAACCTGCATGCTGAGTACGGTCGGTACATCGCGTGTGCAGTCAGTTATGGTCCGAGGATCGGTGCGCAGCTCGACGTGTTCAAGCACGGCATTGACCCGGGGCAGATCTGGCCAGACGAAGCATAGGAAGGACATCGAGATCAGCACCTTCATCATTGTCAGAGGTGCATTGATCGGGCGATTGCCGATCTGCGGTGAACTTCCGCGGAAATCCAAGATCAGTTTTCCGTTCTCAACGTAAGTCTCCAGATGCAGGCGAAGCAGCGCGTCTTCCCGCATCGTCGAATCCAGGAATAATTGGCCCCTTACGCGAGCGGGTGGCAGAGCTTCGATGCGCCGCTTTACCTCATCAGCCACGAATTCGATGTTCTGACGCAGCGCACCGATCAAAGCATCGACGCCGTAATCTGCAATGACCTTTTTGACCGCCTCTTCAAGTCGCATACAAGTGTTCAGCCGCATCTTCATGTCTGCGCCCTGCATACGAGGATCGCGGCAGCTGTTCTGGAGGAACGTCAATATGTCCGTTCGCATCCTGTAGCTTTCGGCCATCTTGATAGGAGGCATCTTCAGGCCTTCATCGAAAGGCGATTCGATTGCAGGCCCCATGCCGCCGGGTTCTTTCGCGCCGTCCTCGCCTTGATGCAATCCGATGCATACCCAAGCAACAATCGTTCCTTCGTGGTAGACGGGCATGAACGCCGACTGATCCGGTGTGTGCAGCCCCCCGTAGAAGGGATCATTGAACAGGAAACAGTCGCCCTCATGTGCGCCGACCGAGGGATCGTCCTCGTAGTATTTGCGCACGAAGCGAATCGGATAATGCAGGCACGAACAGAAGCCAATCACGCCTCTGGTCGACGCCATCGCGTGGTCGCCGGAAGCGGTGAACAAGGCCGTCGTCATATCGCCAAAGCGGCCCCCGGGGGCGACGACCATATTCTCTGAGATGTCGAACGAATCGTCGAGCGCTCCCTGCAAGTATCTCCGGATCTCGCCGTAGAGGTGTGGATCTCCGCCGTCACGCAGTACCTTCTCCTCCTCGGCGGAGCGCGGCGCCATGTGATGGTCGCGCATAATGTCATCGTCCGGCGCCAGGAAGGCGATATTTGATTCCAGGAAGCGCAACAGCTCGGACTGTTCGCCCTTTGAGGTTTCCATGGACATCAACTGTTCTCCGCTGGTGTGTTTCGTGTTATCCATGCCCCGCCTTCACCAATGGAATCGAACGACCAGCCAGGCTCGACGAGATGAGTCGTCTCGCCAGGATTCACAATGAGCGGCCCCTCGAGACGCATGCCCCGCTCAAGCGCGCGGCCATCGTAGATCGGTGTTTCTACTGGGTCATCGACACCCGGAAAATGACAGATCCGATGGGAGACGGGCTGCACCTTCTTCGTCTGGTCGGGTTCGGGATGCAGCGCCGACAGGTCGAGTGGTTCGGATTCCACGAAGCTGGCAACGCGAAGTACCGTGATCCAAACCCCGGTTTCTGGTGCTGGGGCGTTCCGGCCAAACCGGCGCTCATAATCACTACGATGCTGTGCGATGAGCGCGAGAATATCGCTCTGAGAGTCGAATCGATTCTTAGATAAGACCACAGCGGTCTCGATAGCCTGCGAGCCATAACGGATGTCCAGTTCCAGCCGGTGCCTGACCCGCACAGGATCGACCCCCTGGCGCAACAGGTCCCTCGCGCCCCTTTCCTCGAGATCGCTGATGATCTCGTTGAGCGGCTGGAGTTCGTCCAGAACGGTGCGCGCCCGAGCATTGTATGCGGGCGTCAGATGAGCGCGTTCGTGGATATGAAGTTGCGTCATCCCAGCCGCCCCAAAGGCGGAGAAGACTGAACTGAAGGGCGGCACCAAGACACGATCAATCTTGGCGGCTGCCGCAATACCGCAGCAATGCATGGGACCATTGCCTCCATAGGCCAGCATGGTGAAATTGGTTGTGTTGTAGCCCTTGGCCCCGAGTTCAGAAACAAGCCCTACTGCCATGTTGCCGTCCGCCCGGCGCTTCACCAACTTGGCTACTTCGATCAGGTCGAGGTTGAGCGCGTCACATAGGCTCTTGAAAGCAGATTTCGCACGGCGCGACGAAAGCTTTATCGAACCTCCGGCATAATTCATCTCATCAAGATATCCGAGCAGCAAGTCCGCATCAGTTACGGTGGGATAGCGGCCGCCACGATTGAAACAGGCCGGCCCCGGATCGGATCCGGCACTGTCCGGGCCGATCGCGACGGTGTTCGAAATCACGTCGAAGCGTGCGATCGAGCCGCCGCCAGCGCCCAACGTGTTCATATGGACCATCGGAATGGTGACCAACCAGCGATCGATCACCGGCGTAAAATCGTAATGCTTCACCCCATCCCCAACGACTATCCCGATATCGAAACTTGTGCCACCCATGTCGGCAGCGACGATATTACCGAGGCCGCCGCGCTTCTCGATCGCCTCGGCCGCATGGATTCCCGCGACGGGTCCAGAGTGAACGGTTTGCAATGCATCGGTGGAATTGAGGTGAGCCATTCCGCCGCTGTTATGCACGAGTACCATCGGCTTGTGATATCCCGATAGTCTCAGATTCGACTGCAACTCGCTCATGGCGTGATACATCAGAGTGTGCAGGAACCCGTCGATAATGGCAGATGTGGTCCGGACGTATTCACCACGTCGACCAGACACATCGGCAGCGCAGATCACCGGAATCGACCCAAGGATATCGCTGGGGTATTCCTCACGAATGATTTCACGCACACGATACTCGTGGCTCGGATTAGCCGTGCCGTTGATTGTCGACACGACGATGGCTTCGGCTCCGCGATCGATAAGCATGCGGATCTGTCCACGAAGATGATCTTCGTCAATTTCGGAGATGACGCGGCCGAGATAATCGATACGATGTCGGATGCTCGCAATTAGTGGAATCGGGACCAGTGGCTCGGGTCGATGTGCCCTCGTCAAGTCAAGTTTTTCTGCTTGCGTCAGACCGTCGCCATAGCCTCGACCACGACTGATCGGCACAGTGCTTTCGAAGCCATGCGTGATGAGTAGCCCAACCTTGCATCCCTTTCTCTCGATCAGAGCATTGGTTCCAAGAGTCGTTGCGTATCGAACAGAGTCGGCATTCGCGAGCACGGCTTCGCGGCCTAAGCCAAGCTTCTCGCAGGCAATGTCGAGCGCCTGGTTGAATCCGAACGCCAGGTTGCCGTGGGTCGTCAGCGCCTTGGAGTGGATGCGTCTCCCATCCCACGCCACGAAACAATCAGTGAACGTCCCTCCGATATCAACTGCGATGCGCTTCATCGTCCTGCCCTGTCTTATGGTTATGCGTCGATGCCTCGACCTACTGGCGTTCGTGGCTAAAAATCTGGGCCGGATCGGGCACAGGCAGGTCCGTTCGTTCTTCTGTGGACGCTTGACCCAACTCCCGTGCTCTTGCCCGCAACGCCTCAACGTCAAACTCGATATCCATGATCGGTGGATGTCCCGGAACGGTGTACTCAGTCTCGATCATCGTCCCGCAGGAAGGGCAGTAATATTCGAGGATCCTGCACCATTCAGGATCGGGAGCATAGTTGTAGCTGTATCGCTCAACATCCAGGCGCGGACGATGGATTTCGCGCGGATCACGGTTATAAACCAGCGTACCAAACTTGTAGTTGCGCGAGATGCCGGTAAGCGAACTACCGCATGACCTACACTCCCACTGTTCTGTATCCAGATTTATCACCAGATATTCCGTCACTGTGAATTTCACTTCAATCTCCGGCTTACTGTTCTGTCCTGAGAAGGAGAATGTCGTTTCCTTCAAGGACCGTGATCTGCCATTCCTCTTCGATCAGTCCTGTGAAGAACTCGTCTTCGATGATGGCAGGACCGGAGCCGACGGCACCGACGACTTGGTCTGCAAGCCGGTAAACCGGAAGCTGTGCTACACCACAATTCAGATGGACTCGACGCTGGCCAAAGGCCACGAGTTCCGACGTTGTAACAGTGGCATTCTCTATGTCAGCATTCCGATGCTGCTGCGTCGTAGTTGGAGCGGCCACGGTTAGATGTAATGACGCATTTTTAGTCGTGGAGTCAGGGGGCCATGTCTTGTTGGCAGCAACATCGATCGTGGAAATGACGGCTCCATCCGTATTCACTAGGCGCGCATGCACTGCACAGTCGGCAAGGGCAACGCCTTCGGCCAGCATGTCTCGACCGGCGCGTGCCAGGAGTTGTTCGACCGCAATGGCAAGACCGCCGTTACCGGAATCAATCGATAGCTCGTAGGTCTGGGTCAGACCGGCCTGACCAATGCCAAATGCGCTGAAGACGGCAGCCACCCTTGGGATATATATGGAGTGGTACCCCGCAGCACGAGCGACGGCGGAGATCAGCAACGGTCCGCCTCCGCCAAACGCAAACAACACGGCTCCGTCAGTAGCTCCCACATGCTTGTGCAGGCTGGATGCAAGGTGTTTCACCCAGGCATCCTTCATTCGCAAAGCAGCATCGATCGTCTCGAGGCCCAACATATTACCGACATGAGTCTCGATTGCGGCACGCGACCGCTCAACATCGAGTGGCATTTCGCCGCCGAAAAAGCTACCCCGATCTATAATTCCGAGAACGAGCGCAACATCGGTAATAGTCGCCTTCTGGCCGCCCAGCCCGAAACATGCGGGGCCGGGCGCCGAGCCGACGCTATCCGGTCCGACCTTTATCACGCCCTCCACGGCCCGGATAATCGATCCGCCGCCGATACCGACGCTGATGATGTCACTCATCGCTAATGACACCGGTACACCCTCCACGGTCCCCCGGAGATCGGTCCGGATCTCACCGTTCTCGACCACGCCGAAATCGGATGTCGTTCCGCCGACGTCGATCGAAACGGCCCGACGGTATCCGCGTTTCGCGGATACCGCCGCCATGGCCTCCAATCCTCCCCTTGGGCCCGAGCTGTATGTCTTGATAGCAGCCGTCTTGGCTACCCGGGCGGTGCCGCCATCGTTACGAAAAATGAGGAGCGGACTCGCACTCGACCAATCAGCCAGACGACGCTGCGCACTGACGAGGAAGCGCTCCATAGGGTCGTGCAGAAACGCATTGAAAACCGCGGTCCAAATGCGCCGGGCTGCTACCGTGTCACCCGCGACCTCATGCGACAGCGTGAAGGGAACCGTACCCAACAGATGTTGCGGAAACTCTCTCTGATATATCGATACAAAAGCGCGCTCAGCCCGTACGTAGTGTGGGCCGGCAAGGCAAACGGCAAGCCGATCGGCACCCAGTAACATCAGCTCTGACGCGGCTGCAGAAACGGATGATGCCGATACATGGCCCGATCCGTCGTCGACATCCAGCCGAACCAATCGTTCGCCAACAATCGAGGTCAGGAGCCCGCGCTGGGCATTATCGATAGTCAACTCTTCGATTTCGAAGTCGCTGGAGACGACAAGACCAACCTTCGGCCCCTTGCGCTCAACAAGTGAATTCGTTCCCTGGGTAGTCGAGTAGCGAATACTGGTACTTTCCGCGACGAGTCTCGCGACATCCTCATCACCGTATATGACCCTGGATACTTTTCTCAGACCAGAGATGAAACAGTCAGATAAGTCGTAGGGAGTTGTCAGTGTCTTTGTATAAAAAAGCTGATCACCTTCAAATACACATATATCGGTGAGCGTACCGCCATTGTCGATACAAATTTCTTTCATCTTAATCGCCCGATGAGATCATCCTCGTCGCTGTATTTAGACGCAAGTCACGATCATCAATCTACTACCCAAACGGGGTGGCAATGACTGGGCGCAGGAGTAAGACCGCGTGTTCGAGCTGAATTACAAGGTTTATGCGGCACGCCACCACGGCATTTATCGGGCGTGGCGCGAAGACAATGCGTTCGATCGGGGAATTTACCGTCCGCTGCATATCCGAGCTCTCAAAAACCACGCACCGCCCAATCCAAGTTGGGACGAGCACAGACTATTCGTGTCAAAAGTGGTGGCCCGTGCAGGAGGTGAAGATCCGTTATCAGTCTACCTCGGCTTGACTGGGCCTCACTTCGCGCTTCTCTATCTGGTCGTTCGTGTATTCGAAGCAGTAGAACGTCCTTGACGATCAGGGACGATCAGCGTGGAGAGCTTTGATTTTGGCGGTGTGTGGGAGTTGCGACCGACGCAACGCGAAGCTTAATCCGCCATGGCTGACCGGCTCGCGCAATGGCGGCATCGCTTACGAGTTTAGACAGGACGCGGCATAACGCCCGATCGTGCTACTCACGACGAACGGCCACAAGGTTTTTCTGGAAGTAGCAAAAGCTGCTTTCGGGACGTATATCGACCCTCGCCCAACTCGTGAACATTCACGGGCTTCCTCAGGAGCGCCAGCCTAGTACAGTCCCGAGAACTTCCGCGGGACGCCTGTTAACCTCGTGACGGGCGATCTAGACGAGAAGCAGGTCAACGCGGGCTACGTAGACAGCCCGAACATGACGACGACACTTCAAAGAAGATCGAGAATTACACGATAGTGTGGCTAAACCTAGCAAGCGTAAGTCAGTTTCTTGGGAAAGGAAAACCAGGACTCTAATTTCCGAGAATTATCATGGCGATGCCCTCAGAAGCAGAATCGCGTTTCCGGCACTGCCTGACAACCCGGCGTGAGCACCATAGTCCGACTCCGAGAGAGTTTTCGTTCCTCAAAGTGAAGCACTACTGGATTGCAGGATCAGCTCATTGATCGTTTCGATCTCGAGTTCGAAGCAGTGTTCCACTGTACTGCGCGATGGACCCAGCAACAATGTCTTGGTGGCAACCACGGCGGCCCGTGGGTAATTCCCAATCGTGCCGGCAAGTACCATGCCTTCCTGCATGAGATCGGCGCTCTTACCGATAAAGGTCACAAGCCCTAGCGTAACAGCTTCATCCGCCGATATTGCTCTACCGGTGAGCAGAAGTTCCATTGCGCGCTGACGACCAATCGTTTGTGGCAGCAACAGCGAACTAGCCCCTTCCGGAGCGAGACCGAGCGAGACGAAGGGATATCGCAGGCTCGCATCCCGTCCGGCGATAACAATATCACAATGGAGCAGCATGGTGGCCCCAATGCCAACTGCGGGACCTTGTACGATCGCGATTACCGGCACAGGCACGTTGCTCAATGCCGTGAGGAAGCGAACGATAGGTCCGTTTTTGGGCTGTGGCCATTCGGTCGAAAATTCGGCAAGGTCATTGCCGGCACAGAATACGTTGCCTTCGCTCGACAGGACGACTACCGCAGCATCGCCGATATCGTTCAGCGCTCCAGCGAGTTGCTCATAGTCAGCAACACCCAGTGCGTTCCGCTTTTCGGGTCGGCAGATCCGGATGTGGAAAATCCTTTCTTCAAGGATCTCTACCGCGATCACAGCTAGGCCTTTGGAGCGAACCGGCCATCGAATCGACCGAGTTCCGGCATGGCCATGACCGGCTGATTCTCGAGATTGACGACTGTTTCCCGTAACGCTTCCAACATGGTGCGCCGAGCTTCATCATCAACATATGGGACGTGATAGGCGACAAAAGGTTCGTGAACCGTCAGCCCCACATAACCGAGAGAGCCCTGGAAGAAATGGCGCATCATGCCCCTCTCGAGCTCGCCGTGTATCGTCTTTTCGCCGAACATGTGCGGGCGCCCGCCCAGGCTGATTGCAGCAAAGGCCCGTTTTCCGGCCAAGCCGCCTGCGCCGTAAATCCGCCTGCCGCCGTAAAAGGTACCGGAAAGAAAGACCCGGTCGATCCAACCCTTCAATATGGCAGGAGTGCTGAACCAGAACACCGGGAACGTGAAAGCAATGAAATCCGCGGCCAGCACCTTTTCTACCTCTGCCCGGATGTCGGAGGCGATCGTACCCTGTTCCCAGCCATGGCGCTGCTCGAGCGCATAGACCAAGTGGTCGGTGCTTCGCGGGCTGCCGAAATCATCGGCAGAAAGCACGGGGTTGAAGTTCATTGCGTAAAGGTCAGACAAGGTTACCTCGTCTCCTCTTTCCGCAAACCCGCTGAGAAGAACATCTCGCATGGCGGCAACGAACGAGTCGCGCTCCGGATGCGCATGAACCAAGTGCACTCTCACCTTGGCAGACCCTCTCCTACCGTCGATGAACCTAAATACTGGAGCTCTCCATTACCATCCGATAACACGCCTAGCCGTGCTCCCTCGAAAGGCTGGACCATTAGATCGATAATTAACGGCATCAGCACTCTAATCTACTACCCGAGTAGGGTAGTTGCGCCTCTGCTCGATCTTGCGCAAAAGAGCGACAAAGCACGATCGTCCGCGCACTAGATCTTGGTGCGCAAGCAGTTCGTCCTGTCAGCGACTTCACTCAGAGGTTCCGCCGTGCCTCATCATCGCCAAGCATCGATCTCGCTTGGTGTAACGTGCCCACGCCAACTTCGTGGCAATCTATCTGAACGAGCGGCGCTGCTATATTGGCCACAACCGTGGCCGCCATGGCACTTTCGTAGAGACATGCAATAGCGCAGGGGAGTGGCTACGAACAGGGACCGACGATCGCGCGCTTGAGCGCACAGGTTCGAGCCGCGCGACACTCTCTGAAATCAAGCAGTTGATATCTTAGAAAACGCCTCTGAAGCGGTGGCGAATATCGCCATTCTGCATGCGCCTGCAGCGAAAGCTGTATCAAATTTTGTTGATTTGACATTAGCGCCATATACGACATACGGCTCGTCTATTAACACTACTTCGTCGCGCTTTAAGCGCGTGAATTACCAGGATTTTGATATATGTGTGCGTTAATAGGAAGATGACTCTCAATGGCGCTTACTGCGATCGGCAGCAAAGCGAGCGGTAACTCTGAATCATCTCGGTCGTGTCGGCCAGCGTAAAACCGAGCGTTGGTAGGACTGTAGCCTATCAATTACTCGTTGCAGACTTAACAGTAAGTCCATGTGCACGGTTGTAAAATTGAATTTCCCGCCAACAGCGTAAACACCATCTATGATCGATCGTTACCTGCTGCGTTACTTCCTTGCTGTCGTGGACACAGGCAGTTTTTCGCGTGGTGCGGCTCAAGTGAATGTCACCCAGCCGACACTCTCCGTTGGCATCGCGAAGCTGGAACGCCTGCTCGGCACCGCGCTCTTCCATAGAACGAACCAACGGGTTCACCTCACGGATGCTGGGAACCGACTGCTTGTGCACGCTCGGCGTATTGAGGCCGAATTCAGTCTCGCAGCCCGCAGCGTCGCCGACATCGGCACATCGCAACTGGTTAGACTCGGTGTGATCTCGACTGTGCCCACTGCGCTTCTTGAGCTTATCGTCACCGAGTATCGCCGCTATGGAGACGCGGGGCTGATCGAGATCGTGGAAGGCCGCGAGCGCGACCTCGCCGCCCGTTTAGCACGAGGGCGCATCGATCTTGCCGTCACGGTCCTGCGCCCAGATCCGGAGATACGGCAGGAAGCGCTACACCAGGAACGCTATTCGCTCGCACTGCCGCAGTGGCACCGCTTGGCGGGCGAGGCGAGTGTCCGTGCCGAAGATCTGGCGGAGGAGATCATGATTGTGAGGCGGCACTGCGAGGCGCTCTCAGATGTGAGTCGTCACTTCACCGAGCGCGGGGTGCGCCCACATTTCAGCCTGCGGACGACGAACGACGATAAGGCACTCGCGTCAGTCCGAGCTGGACTCGGCATCACCGTAATGCCAGACTGCTACCGTGATCCGGCCGTGAGCCGCCCGCAATTGAGTGGGTTCGAGTTGACCCGCGTCATTGGCTTGCAATTTGGTTCGAGCTCTATCGGCCGAGAAGAAAAGCTCGCGCCGATCGTGAACAGCGTTCGCCGTGCCGCCATGGTTGCCAGTTCGGCGGCAAACATGTGATGGTTTAGTGACGCAGGCTCACACGACTCGAGATGCGAGGCGGGTCATGTCTACTGCCATCATGCAATAGCTCGCTACGCACCGCCCTACCGCGGAGATCAGCCATACCAGCGCTCCAATGGTGTTGGTCATCGCTGAAAGAATGAAAGCTGAGAGGTACTGGTGGCGAGTGGTTGCAATAAGCGTCCCCGTCACATGGACGCCGATAATACCCGTATGGTGCCGCACACATTCGTCGCCTCGATCAAGAAGCCTCGCATCAAGAGGCAGCCTCCTCGGTCAACCTCCGCTGGATAAGCGCGCTGCGCCGGCACTCGCAGACGACCTCGTCACGCTGATTGATCGCGCGGTGGTGAAAGGTGACGATGCCTGCGTCAGGGCGTGACCGTGACGCTCTGACTTCCACGACTTCAGTCTCCGCCCTGAGCGTGTCGCCGATGAACACCGGCTTCGGCATCACCAGTTTATCGTACCCGAGATTGGCGATAAGTACACCAAGCGTGGTGTCGCCGACCGATAGGCCAACCATCAGTGCAAACGTGAAGGTGCCATTGACGAGAATCTGCCCGAACTCGCTGGCTCGGGCCGACTCGACATCGAGGTGGAGCGGCTGCGGGTTGTGCGTCATCGTCGAGAACAGGAGGTTGTCGGTCTCGGTGACCGTGCGTCGGATCTCGTGGACGAGCCGATCGCCCACCGTCCACGCCTCGAAGCTGCGACCCGTCATCCGACTTCTTTCGCGATCCGCATGAGCGTCACGCCCTCCGCCACTTGCGCACCCTCGACAGCGTGAAGCGCCGCCACCAGACCATCAAACGGCGCACGCAGCGTCTGCTCCATCTTCATCGCTTCGAGCACCAACAGTTTCTGACCCTTGGCGACTTTCATGCCGCCGCTAACATCGACGCTAAGGACGCGGCCCGGCATCGGCGAGACGATCGTGCCGTTACCTACGATTTGACCACCGGCGACGTGGTCGGGGCGCGGGTGCGAGATGCTCCACGCCTCTCCGTGCATAAACAGCACGGTCTCGTCGGCGATACAGACGATGCGCGAAGGTGGCGGCGTTGCATCGATCGCTACGATATGACCGGCATCACCCACCTCGACCTCGACTCTGCGGTCGGGGTCAGCGTTCGCACGGAAGCCGAGGAGCGCGGTCCACGGATCGTTCTGGTTCTTCGCGACGATCGCATGCGCCGCTGCCTGCAGCACAGTCTCGCTCGGTTGAGTTAATGGAATCAGCGTCTCGGCATGCTGCTCGATGAAGCTAGTATCGACCTTGCCCGCCCGAAACGCTGCATGAGCGGCAGCTCGTGCCAGGAAGGCAGCGTTGGTCTTAACCGGCCAGACCTCAATATCGCCGCAGGCTTCAGCCATGGCTGCTGCCGCTTCAGCCCGAGCCCGCTTGTGCACGACCAGCTTAGCGATCATGGGATCGTAGAACGGCGTGACCTCGCAGCCTTGCTCGACGCCTGAATCGACGCGGATGTCTGAAGGAAATTGCAGATGCTCGAGGCGTCCCGTCGACGGCAGGAATCCGCTCGCCGGATTCTCGGCATAAAGCCGTGCCTCCATTGCCCAGCCAGTGATCGAAAGCTGGTTTTGCGCAAGCGGTAGCGGCTCGCCAGAGGCCACGCGTAGCTGCCATTCGACCAAGTCCTGGCCGGTGATCGCTTCAGTCACCGGGTGCTCGACCTGCAGGCGCGTATTCATCTCCATGAACCAGATGCGATCGGCCCGCAGGCCTTCAGAGGCATCCGCGATGAACTCGATCGTGCCGGCACCCACATAATCAACCGCCTTTGCCGCCTGAACTGCTGCACCACAGATTGCTTGGCGGGTCACCTCGTCCATGCCGGCTGCAGGCGCTTCCTCGATGACCTTTTGATGCCGACGCTGCAATGAGCAGTCGCGTTCGAACAGATGGACCACATTGCCGTGGCTATCTCCGAACACCTGAACCTCGATATGCCGCGGCGAGAGGATGTACTTCTCGACCAGTACGCGGTGGTCGCCAAAGGAGGCCGCGGCCTCGCGCTGGCATGAGACCAGCGCGTCGGCGAACGCCACAGCACTGTCGACTTTGCGCATGCCCTTACCACCGCCGCCGGCCACTGCCTTGATTAGCACCGGATAACCGATCGCATCCGCCTCTGCCTGGAGGCGCTTAGGAATCTGATCATCACCCATGTAGCCCGGCGTTACCGGCACGCCGGCTTTTTGCATCAGCTTCTTGGCCGCGTCTTTCCGGCCCATGGCGCGGATGGCAGCGGGCGGCGCGCCGACCCAGATTAGCCCGGCGTTCTGAACAGCTTCGGCGAACTCAGCATTCTCGGAGAGAAAACCGTAACCCGGATGGATCGCGCGAGCACCCGTTGCACGGGCTGCGGCAAAAATCTTTTCGTGCACGAGATAACTTTCACTCGCTGGTGCCGGGCCGATCGATACCGCCTCATCGGCCTCGCGCACAAACGGCATGCCGGCATCCGCTTCGGAGTACACGGCCACCGTACGTACCCCCAACTTTCGCGCGGTGCGGATGATACGGCGGGCTATTTCGCCGCGGTTGGCAATCAGCAGGCTTTCAAACATTGCTTACATCCGAGGCGCTTACATTCGGAATAGGCCGAAGCGCGGCAATTTCGGGATCGGCGCATTGAAGGTAGCCGAGAAGGCGAGCCCCAAGACATTCCTGGTCTGCACCGGATCGATGATGCCATCATCCCACATGCGGGCCGTCGCGAAGTACGGGTTGCCCTCGTCCTCGTACTTCTGGCGGATAGGCGCCTTGAACGCTTCCGCCTCTTCCAGCGTCCACTTATCAGCGTCGCGGTGAACGGTCGCGAGCACAGAGGCTGCCTGCTCACCACCCATCACCGAGATGCGCGTATTGGGCCAGGTGAACAGGAATCGCGGCTGATAGGCTCGCCCACACATACCGTAGTTCCCCGCACCGAAGCTGCCACCAATCAGCACGGTGACCTTGGGCACACTGGCGGTGGCGACCGCGGTCACCAGCTTGGCGCCGTGCTTGGCGATGCCTTCGGCCTCGTACTTACCGCCGACCATGAAGCCAGAGATGTTCTGGAGGAACAACAGCGGCACACGGCGGTGACAGGCAAGTTCGATAAAGTGCGCACCTTTCTGCGCGCTCTCGGAGAACAGCACGCCATTGTTCGCAAGAATCGCAACGGGGAAGCCCCAGATACGTGCAAAGCCGCAGACGACCGTCGCGCCAAAGGCGGGTTTGAATTCGTGTAACTCGGATGCGTCCACGAGACGCGCAATTACTTCACGCACTTCATAAGGCGCCCGGGTATCGGTGGGCACGATGCCATAGAGGTCGGTGGCATCGTATTTCGGAGCACGCGGTGATTGGATGTCGATGTCGACCATTTTGGTCCGATTGAGCGTGGATGCGATCTCGCGGACGATGAGCAAGGCGTGCTCGTCGCTCTCGGCGATATGGTCGACGACGCCCGACTTGCGGCCATGCGTCTCCGCTCCGCCCAACTCCTCGGCCGAGATCACCTCGCCTGTCGCTGCCTTCACCAGTGGTGGGCCAGCGAGAAAAATAGTTCCCTGGTTGCGGACAATCACCGTCTCATCAGACATAGCCGGCACATAGGCGCCGCCCGCCGTGCAGTTCCCCATCACACAGGCAATCTGCGGAATGCCTTCCGCCGACATCTGTGCCTGATTGTAGAAGATACGCCCAAAGTGGTCGCGACCCGGAAAGACTTCGGCTTGGTGCGGCAGATTCGCGCCACCTGAATCGACGAGATAAATGCATGGCAGGCGGTTCTCGCGCGCGATCTCCTGGGCGCGCAGATGCTTAGTCACCGTCATGGGGAAGTAGGCGCCGCCTTTAACGGTCGGATCGTTTGCCACGATCATGCACTCGCGGCCAGCGACGCGGCCGATACCCCCGATAACCCCTGCACTCGGCGCCTCATCACGGTACATGCCATTGGCCACGAGCTGTCCGATTTCAAGAAAGGGCGAGCCGGGGTCGAGCAGGCGATGCACACGATCGCGAGGTAAGAGCTTACCGCGCGCGGCATGCCGCGTTCGCGCCGACTCGGACCCGCCCAGCGCCGCTGTAGCCACCCGCGCGCGAAGCTCGCCGGCAAGCGCACGGTTGACCGCAGCGTTGCATTGGAATACGTCGGAGGTCCGGTCGACGTTAGTGGATAGCAGTGTCATGCGCCGATCAGCTCGCGGCCAATTAGCATGCGTCGGATCTCATTGGTGCCTGCCCCAATATCGAGAAGTTTCGCGTCGCGCATAAACCGCTCAACGGGCCAGTCTTTCGTATAGCCCGCGCCGCCGAGCGCTTGCACAGCCCCGAGAGCAACCCGGACTGCATTCTCTGAGGCGAGCAGGATTGCGCCAGCGGCATCGAAGCGAGTGGCCTTGCCGCGATCGCAAGCGCGCGCCACCGTGTAAACATAGGCCCGGGCCGAGTTGAGGGCCACATACATGTCCGCGACCTTAGCCTGTATCAACTGAAAATGGCCGATCGGTTGCCCGAATTGCTGGCGCTGGCGCACATAGGGCAGCACGACATCGAGGCACGCCTGCATAATGCCGAGCTGAATTCCGGCGAGCACCGTGCGCTCATAATCGAGTCCCGACATGAGCACGGCGACGCCGCCATTGACAGGTCCCATGACATTTTCGGCAGGCACTTCACAGTCATTGAAGACGAGTTCGGCGGTCGGGCTTCCGCGCATACCGACCTTGTCGATCTTCTGTCCGATTGAAAAACCCTTCATGCTCTTTTCAACGATGAAGGTGGTGATGCCATGCGTCCCGTCGGCTGTTCGGGCATACACGACCAGCGTATCCGCATAGGTGGCGTTGGTGATCCAGAACTTGGTACCGTTGAGCACGTAGCGATCGCCGCGTTTTTCTGCTGCTAGCTTCATTGACATCACATCAGATCCTGCTCCGACCTCGGACATCGCAAGGCTCCCAACATGCTCACCCGAGAGCAGCTTCGGCAAGTATCGCGCCTTCTGTTCAGGATTGGCCCAACGCCGGATCTGATTGACGCAGAGGTTTGAATGCGCGCCGTAGGAAAGACCGATCGAGGCGGAAGCGCGGGCCACTTCTTCTTGGACAATGACGTGCTCCAAGTAGCCTAGACCGAGACCGCCGTCGACTTCCTCGACCGTGATGCCATGAAGCCCCAGTACGCCCATGTCTGGCCACAATTCGCGGGGAAACCAATCTTCCGCATCGACCCGAGCAGCCAGCGGTGCAATGCGATCGGCAGCAAAGCGCGCTGTACTTTCGCGGATCACCTCGGCGGTTCCGTCAAGTGCAAAATCGAGGACTGGCATCACTGCATTCGCCTATGACTCGTTGAGTTGGACGCTACAGTAAGTTCATGTACACGATTAGGAAAATTGAAAATTCGCAGCCAACAGCATAAACGCTATCTATGATCGATCATTACCCACTCCGTTACTTCCTTGTCGTCGTGGACACGGGCAGTTTCTGCGTGGTGCGGCTCAGGTGGATGTCACCCAGCCGGCACTCTCCGTTGGCATCGAAAAGCTGGAACGGCTGCTCGTGCACGCTCGGTGCATCGAGATCGAAGTCAGTCTCGCCGCCCACAGCGTCGGCGGCATCGGCTGATCTCAATTGGTCCGCCTCGGTATGATTTCGACCGTCCCGCCGCGTTCTTTGGCGGGGATCGTCACCAAACATCGACACTATGGAGACGCGGTGTGAACGGTGCTCAGACACCACCTAATTCTGAGGATGGCCGGCGGTTTTTGAACTGATAGCCGAGACTGGCTGCATCCTTGTTTTCGACTCTTCCCTCCTGTTCGTTGCTCTCTGCCATCGTCCAAGCGCGGGTGGCAAGGTCTGCATGGCTATAATGCAGCACGGAAAATCTTTGTGAACTAATGGATTCCGGCACGGGCATGGGCGCGTGCAAGTAGGGCGTTTTGCCAGCCTCGGCTAAGCTGGAGGTGAGATGTAAGCAGAAGACGAAAGGCCCGGGGTCGTTTGATTGGCGTCGACCCCCGAGCCCTCGCTGTGCAGCGCCAGTACGGCGGCTTTGCCGAGCCGTTATGCCTCGCGGCCCCGACGCTGCCCAGTGCCGTCGAGGAGGGATATTGGGACTCGCGCGCGAGCCGGTCGACTGGGCGCACTACATGAAGCTGGCCGTCGGACGAGCGCTGCGCCCGCTGATGGCGTTCGGGATAGCGCTAGGAACAAGGATCTGACCGGATCATGACAGCCTGCACCATGACCCGGTGTTCGGCCAGAAGCAAAGACGCTCTTGCAACGTAGGGGTATAACGAGCTAACGCAGCTCTTCTCGGCCGGCTACGCGCCCGAAAATACGCTCAACCTCGGCTCGAGCTGGACCTTCCTGGAACGCGGCAGCAGCACGCTCACGGCCATCCTCAACTACCGCTGGGAGGACCGCACCTATCACAGCTCAGGCGCCGGACCGGCCGTCCCGAACCACGAACTTGCCTCACGTCCCTCCTTCGGCCTGCTGGACGGCCGCCTCTCCTGGAAGACGGAACTGGGGAACGAGCGCCGCCTGCGCCTGGATATCTGGGGGAAAAATCTTACCGACAAGGAGTGGCCGCTGTACGTGGTCGCCTCCGGCAGCCCGGTCCCCGTATATGATGCGCTCACCGACACCGTCTCCCCGGCCGGCTACA
>Ga0172382_10002068_pt1 | contig 34348 bp, 28 predicted proteins | sample Leawel138RmetaG_FD_122245 | JGI IMG/M metagenome (GOLD analysis project Ga0172382, IMG submission 122245) | Leachate microbial communities from a municipal landfill in Southern Ontario, Canada - Leachate well 138R metaG | ecosystem: Engineered > Solid waste > Landfill > Unclassified | place...
AAAAGGGTTGCCTTGATCAGTGATACGACGACATCGCCTGCGCCGGTGAGCAGCGTCAAGCCCGAGATGAACGCTCCCGCGGAAACGTGCTGGACGTAGACGCAGAACAAGAATGCGCCGGCCAGTCCGACGATGATCACCGACGCGGACAGGGCCAGGGCGACGGTGGTGGCCGCAAGCACCCGGGGCACCACCAACGCCTGCACAGGGTTGATGCCCATCACCCGCAGTGCGTCGAGTTCGTCACGGATCGTGCGCGCTCCCAGGTCGGCGCACATTGCCGTCGCACCGGCACCGGAGACGACGAGCACCGTCACAATCGGCCCGATCTGATTGACCGTGCCGATCGCCGCACCCGTTCCCGAGAAGTCCGACGCGCCAAACTCATTGAGCAGGATGTTGAACGTGAAGACCAGGAGCACCGAGTAGGGCATGGTCAGCATCAGCGCCGGGAGGACGGAAACGCGCGCAACGAACCAGGTCTGAATGACGTATTCGCGAAAGGCGAATGGCCGTTGGAACATCAATATGAAGGTGTCCAGCGACATTGCGAAGAAGCCGCCGAGTGCGCGGACGGGCTTGGTCGCGGGGTGCGATGCGATCAGCATGCCGCAACCCACACGACACCGAGGCGATCTCGCCGGGCGGAATCGTTCACGCTGGCCCTCCCGACAGTCGAAGTGGACGGTTGACGTTGGGTAGAGTACGCGGCGCATTGCGCTGATGTCTATAACCAATAACTGGCTTTCTGTGCATCTGAACCGTAAACACCGATTACATCCATGCTTTACGCTTATTCAAGTATCTAGCTGATACCACCACTCGGACATCCACTGGCGTCAGGAGGGCCGACGGTGTCGCACGCCGTCAACTCACCGGAGTGCAGGGCCAGACGCTTCGCGGCGAAGGTGCTCGTCATGCTCACCAGCCTCTGCCAGCCGTCACAGCAAAGCGACCCCCCGTTTGGGAGGACTACTGCCCCCTTAAGAGGGGAATTGCCGATCTGCGATGCCGGTACCGGCCGGGCGCAGGAATCGTGGCCGTCGCCGGGGCCGCTGCCCGCAACCCCGCCCTCTCCGCCCCCGCTATGCCGAACTGGCCGGTGGGACGGCGAGAAGGTGCCGGCCCATCTCCGCCACCGCGCCGGCCGTCGCACGAGTCGCCTGCAAATGCGGCACCCGCGCAACGAGATTGACGAGGCTCAGCACGGCCTGGACCTGAAGTCGCGCGGCAGAGCGCGCACGGTCCGGGTGGCACTGCCTCAACAGGTGAACCCACTCTTCGACGTAATCGCGTTGCGCGGTCAGCGCGGCGTCACGATGCGGCTCGGGCAGATTGCGCACCTCGGTCACCAGCAGATCCACCAGGGCCGGATGCGTGAGTGCGAATTCCACATACGAGGCGACCAGCCCCGACAACGCGTCCTGCGCTGAGTCCGAGGCGGCCAAGCCGTCCGATGCCTGCATGTACAGGTATGCCGCGCCCCGGTTCAGCGCGGTGACGAGCAGATCCATCTTGGTGTCGAAGTGGTTGTAGACACTCGGCCCCGCCATTCCCAGAGATGCTGCAACGTCTTCGATCCCCACGCTGGCGTAGCGGCGCTCGGCGAATAGCCGGATAGCCTCTTGCAGCAATGCTTCTCGGCGTGACCGCGGAAGCAGCCCGGTCCGCTCCCGCCGACGGCGTTCGATGGTGTAACCGACCGGCGCCTCAGCGGTGAGGATCCCGCCGATCAGCTGGGCCAGCAGCCGCGCCTGCTCTCTGTCGGACAGGTCCGACTGCGAGAAGGCCGGACTGAGGACGATGCCCACGACCGACCACGCCATCAGGTCTGCGGCATCCTTGTCGAGATCCGGCCGCAGGACCGCGAGGAGTGCGGCGATCCGGCCGATGAGATGCCGGACCGCGACCCGCAACCGCGCCTGGGCACCCGCTGCCAGATGCCGCGCCTCCCGCCCCAGCAGGATCCCCGTGTAGCGGTTCGATACGGCCACCTCCGCTGCCCGCAGCAGCGAAAGATCGAAGTCCTCGAGGTCGACCGAGTCCACCAGCGCCGTCGCCGAGCCCAGGCAACCGGCGACCACGAAGTCCAGCAACTCCTGCTTGCCCGCGAAGTGGCGGTACAGCGCGGAGGGACCTACGGCCACGGCCTCGGCGATGTCCCCCATGCCGACGTGTTCGTATCCGCGTGTGCAGAACAACTCGGTGGCGGCGGCGCCGATCAGTTCCCGGCGATTGGACGGCCTGGTGCCCCGTTCCGGGCGGGCAACGCTCGTCACGCCTTCAGCCCCTTCCTCCGCCGCGCCGTGCGACCGCGATACCCGACAGCCTATCGCCCGGTCACCCCGGATCCGTGTTGCCACCGCCAGCACCCAGCGTCTAGCCTAAGTGAATAGTCAATAGCATTGGAGGGCTCTATGACACGTCGTACGATAGTCGCAGGCGTCGGGATGATTCCCTTCACCACACCCAGCAGGACCGAGCCATATACCGTTATGGCACCCGCTTCCGTGCGCGAGGCCCTGCGCGACGCGGGCATCGATTACACGGCCGTGCAGCAGGCTTATGTCGGGTATGTGTACGGCGACTCGACTTCTGGCCAGGCCGCACTGTACGACGTCGGGCTCACCGCCATCCCGATCGTCAACGTCAACAACAACTGCTCGACGGGTTCCAGCGCGCTGTGGCTGGCGCGTCAGGCAATCGAGTCCGGCGCAGCCGACTGCGTGCTGGCACTGGGTTTCGAGCAGATGCAGCGTGGCGCGCTCGGGTCGAAGTGGCCGGACCGGCCCAGCCCGTTCGAGCGCTTCGACGAAGCCACCCGAGCCCTGCAGGGGTGGGACGACATCGCGCCGATGGCGGCCCAGTACTTCGGTGGTGCCGGTCGGCAGTACGCCGAAACCTACGGCACCCAGCCCGAGACGTTCGCCCGGATCTCGGTCAAGGCGCGAGCGCACGCGAAGAACAATCCCTATGCGGTCTTCCGCGATGAGGTGACCCTCGATGAGGTTCTCGGCTCCCCAGCGGTCTACGGCCCGCTCACCCGGCTCCAGTGCTGCCCGCCGACCTGTGGGGCTGCAGCGGCGGTGTTGGTCAGCGAGGAGTTCGCACGCAGGCACGGACTGCGTGTCGAGGTGGCGATAAAGGCTCAGGCCATGACCACCGATGGCCCGACGACCTTCTCCGGCGACATGATCAAGGTCGTCGGCTATGACATGGCCAAAGCGGCCGCAGACCGGGTGTATGAGGACTCGGGCGTGGCACCCGAGGATATTCGCGTCGTCGAACTGCACGACTGCTTCACCGCCAACGAGTTGATCACCTACGAAGGACTGGGACTGACCCCGGCCGGCACCGCCGAGAAGTTCATCCTCGACGGCGACAACACCTACGGCGGACGGGTGGTCACCAACCCGTCGGGCGGGCTGCTGTCCAAGGGGCATCCGCTGGGCGCCACGGGACTCGCCCAGTGCGCCGAGTTGGTGTGGCAGCTGCGCGGTCATGCCCAGGCACGCCAGGTCGAGGGCGTCACCGTTGCGCTGCAACACAACATCGGACTCGGCGGCGCGGCCGTGGTCACTCTCTACGAGAAGGTGAGCTGAACATGCCGCTGGACCCGACGGTGGTCGGCACCGAACTGCCGACTGCAACGATGACCGTCGACCGGGGCCGACTGCGCTTCTTCGCCAAGGCGATCGGCGAGACCGACCCGAAATACACCGACGTGGCGGCAGCCCGCGCCGCCGGCCATCCGGATCTGCCGGTTCCCCCGACGTTCCTGTTCTCCATCGAGCTCGAGGCGCCCGACCCGTTCTCCTACCTGTCGGCGCTGGGTGTCGATCTGCGCCGCGTGTTGCACGGTGAGCAGAGCTTCGTCTACCACGCGATGGCCTATCCGGGTGACGAATTGCTCGCCACTCCTCGCATCTCCGACGTCTACACCAAGAAGGCCGGCGCGCTGGACTTCATCGCCAAGGCCACCAGGATCACCCGCGCGGACGGGACGGTGATCGCGGACCTGCAGTCGCTGATCGTCATTCAGAACCCAGGTGGCACAGCATGATCGGCATCGACTCCGTCGCAGTGGGCGACGAGCTGCCCCCGCTGCAGGCGCCCGACGTCTCGCGGCTGACCTTGGCGCTGTTCGCCGGTGCGTCCGGCGATCACAATCCGATGCACGTCGACCTCGACGAAGCCAGATCAGCAGGTCTGCCCGACGTGTTCGCGCACGGGATGCTGTCCATGGCCTACCTCGGGCGGCTGATCACCGACTGGGTGCCGCAGGAGAGGCTCCGGACGTTCCGGGTGCGATTCGCCGCCATCACACCGGTGCACGCCCGGCCCACCTGCACCGGCCGGGTCACCGATATCAGCGTCGTCGACGGCGAGCGGCGCGCCACCGTCGAGATCGTCGTCACCCTGGCCGACGGCACGATCACACTGTCCGGCGATGCCGTCGTCGGCCTGTAGCGAAAGGTACTGTGGAATATGAAAACTCTGATTGGCAAGTGCGCCGTCGTCTCCGGCTCGGGACGCGGCATCGGCCGAGAGATCGCCCTCAAACTCGCCGCCGAGGGCGCGTCGGTGGTGGTCAACGACCTCGACGCCGAACCCGCCCGTGAGACCGTCGCGGCCATCGAAGCCGCCGGCGGCAAAGCGGTTGCCTGCGTCGGCAGCGTCACCGATTCCGACTTCGGTGAGCGGTTCGTCCAGACCGCGATGGACTCGTTCGGCGGCCTCGACATCATCGTCAACAACGCCGGCTACACCTGGGATTCGGTGATCCAGAAGATGACCGACGAGCAGTGGGACGCGATCCTCGACGTCCACCTCAAGGCGCCGTTTCACATCTTGCGCGCCGCGCAGCCGGTGATCAGCGGACTTGTCAAGCGCGCCAGGGAATCCGGCGATCCGGTCGGGTGCCGCAAGGTGGTCAACATCTCCTCGCTCGCCGGGGTGGGCGGCAACGCCGGGCAGGCGAACTATGCCGCGGCCAAGGCCGGTGTCATCGGGCTCACCAAGGCGCTGGCCAAGGAGTGGGGTCGCTACAACGTCACCGTCAACAGCGTGGCCTTCGGGTTGATCAAGACCAGACTGACCGAGACGCCGGCCGACGGTCAGGGGACCATCGACGTGGCGGGCCGGGAGATCAAGGTCGGGGTCAACCCAGGACTGCTCTCAGCCATGGAGCAGATGATCCCCCTCGGCCGTTCCGGCACGCCCGCCGAGGCGGCCGGCGCGGTGTACCTGCTGTGCACCCCGGAGTCGGACTACATCAGCGCCCAAACAGTGGTCTGCGGTGGCGGATTCAACTTCTAAGGACTGACGGGCGGCCGATGACCGGGCCCGGCCTTGCCGGCGACCTGGGCGACCCATCCCGCGGCGACGTCCATGAAGTCGGGGTGATTGAACAGCTCGGCCTGGGCGCGCGCCTCGATCACCCCGACGGCGGTGTCGAAATCGGCGGCTGCGGCGCTGCGCATGGTCCGTTTCACCGATCGGACCGTCCGGCCCGGCGCCCTCGCGACCTCGGTCGCCAGCCGCACGGTGTGGGCCAACACATCGTCGACCACCGCCGAGACCGCGCCGATCGCCGAAGCCTCGTCCGCATCGATGATCCTGGCAGTCGTCAACAGCTCCAGCGCGCGGTCACGGCCGATAGCCTGTGGCAAGGTCTTGGAGAGGCCGTAATCGGGCCCGAGGCCCATCCGGGCGAATGTGGCACCGAACCGCGCCGACGCCGCGGCGACGCGGATGTCGCAGGCCATCGCCAGACCCCAACCCGCCCCGGCCGCGGGACCGTTCACCGCCGCGATGGTCAGCTGCGGAAGGTGGTACAGCGTCTGGACCGGTCGGCTGACATGCTTCATCAACTCGAACGTCGAATCCGACTCGGCCAGCACAGACAAGATGCCGAAATCGGCCCCCGAGCAGAACCCGCGACCGGCGCCGGTCAGGACCACCACATGGACGTCATCCTGACCGGCGAGGGCCTGCAGGCTGACCTGCAGTTCGTCCATCAACCCGCGGTCGAGGGCGTTGAGCGTCTCTGGGCGATTGAGCATGACGACCGCCACGTGGTCGACGGGTCGGGTGGTGACAACCAGTGCATCGGACACGCCGTCACAGTAATGGACGCTGAGCCATTGAACTACTTGCTTTTCACTTACAACCGCTTAAGCTGTTGTACGCAGGCTTTTTGTAACGGTCATATCATTGATCATCAATTCACTTATTATGGATGGGCAGTCAGCCGTCCCCCACTCTGCGGCACTGATACGAGGTACCGGAGGAGGACTCCATGGCCAGTGCGCCCCGGCAGGCCGGACGGATGGACACCGCGCTCGCAACCCTGAGGGACGCGATCGCCGAACTCGAGGAGATCGACGACACCGCCCACCTGCTGGCGCGGGCCGCGGTCGCGACAACGACCCTGGGCTTCGACCGCGCGATGATCTCGTCGGTGTCCGGCGGGACATGGGTGCCGGTCGCGGGCCACATCGAGCGGGACCCGGCGTGGGCATCTCAGATCGTCGCGGCCGGGCAGGCCCGTCCCGAGGTCATCGATACCTCGCTGCCCGAGGCCGAGGTGATCCGTAGACGGAAGGCGATCTTGGTCGACGACGTCAGCAAGCTGCCCCGCTGTTACGCCGCGATCATCGAAATCTCAAAGGGAAGGCGCTATGTCGCCGCACCCATCCTCGCCAATCGGACCGTGATCGGATTCATCCACGCCGACGCGTTCTACCGGTCCCGCACGTTCACCGACACCGACATGCAGCTGATGGGTCTGTTCGGTGAGTTCCTGGGCGCCGCCATGTCCCGGGTGAGGATGCTGGACAACCTGCGCGTGCTGCGCGGCGAGCTCGACGGAATCTCCACACGAATCGCCGACCTGGAGCGCAGCTGGTGCGGTCAGCCGCATCCGTCCGGCCGACCCGGCTGGAACGTCACCACGGAACGGGCCCAGCCACCCGGTGCACGGGCTCCCTCGGGGCGGGCCCACTCGCTCACCCGCAGAGAGCTCGAGGTGCTGGAGTTCGTCGCAGAAGGTGCCACCAACGTACGGATCGCACGTGCCTTGACCATCTCGGAGGGAACGGTCAAAGGGCACATGAAGCACATCCTCCGCAAGCTGGGTGCGGCGAATCGCGCCGAAGCGGTCTCGCACTGGCTTCGCCTGAACTCACCGTCCGGCCGTCCGTAGGGGATGCAAACAGACCCTGTTGGAGAGATGTCAGCAGACCGCACGTCTTCGACACTGAATACACACCGAGCGTGCACTGGAGGCGCAATGCAGATCGACGAGTATCTGGCCGCAACATCCGACAACAAGCCCGACCACTGCGATATCGACATATCGCGCAAGGCGTTCTGGGCCCGCCCTGCCGACGAGAAGATGGAGATCTTCGCAGCGCTGCGCGCCGAGCATCCGGTGTCGTGGCAGCGTCCGATCGAAGGCGCCGTGGTACCTGACCCTGACGACCCCGGGTTCTGGGCGGTCGTCCGCCATGCGGACATCAGACAGGTCAGCCACGACAATCGGACCTTCATCTCGGGGCAGGGCGTCATGTTCGACCGCCTCCCCCCGCTGTTCCTTGAGATGGCGCTGTCGTTTCTGGCGATGGACCCGCCCCGCCACGACAAGCTGCGCCGGCTGGTCAACAAGGCGTTCACGCCCCGGCAGATCACCCGCATCGAGGACAAGATCGACCTCGTCGCCAAGGAGGTCGTCGACGGGTTCATCGCCGATCCCACCGGCGAGATCGAGTTCATGGATCGCTGTGCGAGTCGGCTCCCCCTGCGGATGTTCTGTGAGATGTTCGGCGTGCCCGATCATCTCGAGGAGCGGACCGTCGAGCACGTCATCGGCTCGGTGTCCTGGTCGGACGAGGAGATCCTGGCTGGGCGCAGCGCCGCCGACATGCAACTCGAATCGATCGGCGGGCTGCACCAGGTGGCGCAGGAGATCATCGAAATGCGCCGGCAACAGCCGGGGGACGACATCATTTCCTCACTGGTGCACGCTGAGATCGACGGACAGATGCTCACCGACTTCGAGATCTCGTCGTTCTTCTGCCTGTTGTCCGGCGCGGCCACCGACACCACCAAGACGACGCTGGGTCACGCTGTGCGTGCGCTGTCGCTGTTCCCCGAGCAGCACGCGTGGCTGCTCGAGGACTTTGACAATCGCATCGGCACCGCGGTAGAGGAGTTCATCCGTTGGGCCACACCACTGTTGACGTTCACCCGCACAGCCGCCGTGGAAACCGAGCTGGGCGGCCGGCGAATCATGCCGGGTGACAGGGTGGTGATGATCTACCAGGCAGGCAATTTCGACGAAGACGTATTCGACCGCCCGCGCGAGCTCGATTTGTCGCGGTCCCCCAATCCGCATGTGAGTTTCGGTGGGGGCGGCGTGCACTATTGCCTCGGAGCCAATCTGGCCCGGTCGATGCTGCGCGCCGAACTGCGCGAGTTGCTGCTTCGGATAACCGAATTCGAGACTGACGCGCCGGACATGCTGGCCACCAATTTCATTCACGGCCTGAAGCGACTGCCCTTCCGGTTCACGCCGCAATGAGCGACGGGATGTATCTGACCCAGGGGCTGCATCGATCCCTGCGCGCCACCCCGGATGCCACGATGACGATCTGCGGCGAGCGGGTGCGCACGTTTGCCGACGTCGGTGACCGGGTCAGTCGGCTGGCCGGGGGCTTTCGGTCATTGGGCGCGAGCCCGGGTGACCGGATCGCCATCCTGTCGTTGAACTCCGACCGCTATCAGGAGTCACTGCTGGCCACGGTGTGGTCCGGATGCGTGACGAACCCCGTCAACATCCGGTGGAGTGCAGCCGAGATAGCCTACGCCCTACGCGACTCGGACTCACGAATCCTGCTCATCGACGATGCGTTCCTGCCGATGCTCCCTGAACTGCGCCGCGAGTTCCCCGGTTTGGGCGACGTCATTCACTGCGGCGACGGTGTGGCACCCCCGGAATGCCTTGCCTTCGAAGACCTGTTGGGTGTCAGTGATCCGGTAACCGACGCGCACCGCAGCGGCTCCGATCTGGCCGGGGTCTTCTACACCGGCGGCACCAGCGGCCACCCGAAGGGTGTGATGCTGACCCACGACAACCTGATGACGTCAGCCATGGGCGCGCTTGCATCGGGGTTCTTTCTGACCTCGGGCGGGCCGCTGCTGCATGCCGCACCGATGTTCCATCTCGCCGATCTCGCCATTTGGCTGGAGCAGGTGATCCGCGGTGGGACACACGTGTTCATCCCGTCGTTCAAACCCGAGGGTGTGCTCGACGCGCTGCAGCGGCATCGGGTGAGCGATCTGTTGCTGGTTCCGACGATGGTTCAGATGCTTGTCGACCATCCGGCGTTGCCCGTTTACGACACCAGCGCTCTTCAGATGGTCATGTACGGCGGGTCACCGATCGCAGCGGCTCTGCTCGAGCGGGCGGCGAAGCGGTTGCCGACTGCGTCCTTTGTTCAGGCCTACGGGATGACCGAGGTGTCGCCGATCGCCACGCTGCTCTCACCGCGGGACCACGACGATCCGGTTTTGCGCCGGTCGGGCGGCGTCGCGGCGCCGCACTCCGAGGTGCGGATCGTCGACGAGGACGACGTCGAAGTTCCCCGCGGCGACGTCGGGGAGATCACGGTCCGCGGCGGGCATGTGATGGCGGGGTATTGGGGCCGGCCGGAGGACACCGCGACCGCGCTGCGCGGGGGGTGGATGCACACCGGGGACGCCGGCTACATGGATGAGCGCGGCTATGTGTTCGTCGTGGATCGCATCAAGGACATGATCGTTTCCGGCGGGGAGAACGTGTACTCGGTCGAGGTGGAGAACGCGTTGGCGCGCCATCCCGCGGTGGCCGCGTGCGCGGTGATCGGGGTGCCCGACGAGCGATGGGGTGAGCGGGTGCACGCCGTCGTGGTGCCGTCGGCGGCGGGAGGCGCCGACGCCCGGAATCTGGATCCCGAGGAACTGCGGGAATTCTGCAGATCGCTCATCGGCGGCTACAAGGCTCCACGGACCGTCGAGGTCGTCGCGGCGCTGCCCCTGTCGGCCGCCGGTAAGGTGCTCAAACGCGAGCTCCGGGCCAAGTACTGGGAAGGCTCGGACCGCTCCGTCGGCTGAACCGGCAGGCCGGATGCCCCCCAATTATGTCACCTGACAATACGCCCGCTACATTAGCGGCACGGAATTAAAGAGCCGGTCAGCGTGGTTGCAACACACGACGATGTATTTGGGTAGTATCGCCATTGTATCAGTCGGGGAGGAAGGGGGTCAGCACGCGTGGCGGAGCCCGTCGTCCCCATGGTCCGGCGCAGACCGAAGGACCGCAAGCAGCAGATCCTCGACCAGGCCGTCCGGCTGTTCATCGACCGGGGCTTTCACTCGGTGAAACTCGAGGACATCGCCGAGGCATCCGGAGTCACCGCGCGGGCACTGTATCGCCACTACGACAATAAGCAGGCCTTGTTGGCCGCGGCCATCCGCGCCGGCCAGGAGCAGTACCAGAGCGCCCGACCGCCCGCCGGCGGTGAGGCGGAATCTCCTCACAAAGCCCTGAGCGCCGAGCTACCGGATCTCGTCACCGCGGCCGTCGCATCCCGATCGCTGACGGTGCTCTGGCAACGCGAAGCCCGCTACCTCGACGCTGCAGAGCGGGCCGAGGTGCGACGGCGCATCCACGCGATCGTCACCGGCATCGAGCAGAGTCTCCGCGTCGAGGTGCCGGACCTGAGCCCGAGACACGCGGAGCTACGCGCGTGGGCGGTGTCGAGCGTGATCACCAGCCTGGGCCGGCACAGTCTCACCCTGGCGAAGGACGAGCTCCACCGACTCCTGTTCGGAGCGTGTATGGCGGTCGCACGGACTCCCCCCGTAGGCCCCCTGGAGCCTGACGTTGCGCCGCCGAACGACGAGCGCGCTCTGTTCTCCCGACACGAAACCCTGCTGGCGGCCGGCGCGCGACTGTTCCGCGCACAGGGTTACCCGGCCGTGAGTACCAGTGAGATCGGGAAAGGGGTGGGAATCGCCGGTCCGGGCCTGTACCGCTCGTTCTCCTCCAAACAGGCGATCCTCGACGCCCTCATCACCCGCCTCGACGAGTGGTGGAGCCTCGCCTGCATTCGGGTTCTACGCACGGATACCGAAGCGGCGGAATGCCTTCGCGCACTGGTCGCTGGACGCGTCCAGATCAGCCTGGACGATCCCGATCTGGTCGCCATGTCGGTCACCGAGCTCTCCTTCGCGTCCGAGGAGGTCCGGGACCGGTACATGAGAAATCAAGCCGACCGTGAGGCGGTGTGGATCGAACTCATCGGCAAGCTCGTCCCCCAGACCGCCCCTGCCGAGGCCCGACTGCTGGTGGGCGCTGCGAACAGTTTCATCGATGACGCCGTCCGGACCTGGCACCTCACCCGCTACGCCGGGATAGCCGATGAGATCACCGCCATCACACTGTCGATTCTCACCAGCAGACAGTGAATCCCCTCGGACCAGGTGGCCGGCTTACGCACGAACCGGTCGGACCTGGTGTGCTGCTGGTGAACTCGGCAACAGCGCCTTGACCGCGACGGCCGGCCGCATCAGGGTCTTCGGCGCCCGCTGCAGGTGCATCACATCGATGAACTCGCGCGCGATCTCAGCGTCCCGCCAGGTCATCTCCGTCACCTTTCCGAGGTACCAGCTCGCCAGCCTGGACACCAACCGGCCACCCCCGCCGGCGGAGACCGCGCCGTAGTCCTCCACCGTCGAGGTGAACCAGCACTCGTCGAGGAATCGGCCGTAGGCGCGGTGGAAGCGCTTGGCGAAGCCGTCTATCCGCCCGGCGCCTGAGGCTGCCCGCTGCTCGGTCAGGCACCGGTCCAGGATGCTCGCGCCGATGGCCCCGTGCGACATCCCCTGCGCGTACAACGGATTCAAGGAGGTGTTGGCATCTCCGATGACCACCAAACCGTCTGGCGCGGAAGCCAACCGGTCGTAGTGGCGGCGCAGATTCGCCGGGAAGCGCCAGCGATGCACGTCGTCGACACAGGTCGCCTCGCTCAGCGCCTCGTAGAGGTCGGGAACCGGCAGACCCTTTGTCCATTCCAGGAAACCGGCGATGTCTCCCCCGGCGAAATCGCCCTGCCAGCCGAGCAGGGTCACGATCCAGCGACCGCCCTCGGTGGGCAACAGCGCCGCGGTCCGGGTGGCCGGCGGCCTCGAGTGGATCAGCATCGCCTTCCAGTCGCGACCGTCGGCCGGCGGAGTGAACAGCGTCGTCGAATAGCCGATATCGACATGGAGCTCACTGACTTCGGGCTCCCCGAAGCCCAGGGCACAGAGGCGCTTCGGGGTTTCGGAGTTTCTTCCGCTGGCGTCGATCACCAGATCGGCCGCCAGGAACGTGTCGTCATCGAGCTCGACACCGATTATCCGGTTGCCCTCGGCCCGGTACCCCGTGGCTTTGACATTCTGTAGCACCGACACATTCGGCACCTGCGACAGTCGTTGCCGGAGGTTCAGTTCGAGGAAGCCTCTGGTCTGGCACAGCATCGTCAGCCCACTCTCGAACCGCTTCTTCCAGCCTCCCGAGTGATACCAGCAGATGTCGTTGGCCATGTCCACCTCCACCGAACCCTTGGCCAACAGATCGGCCGTCAGCCCGGGGAAGTAATGGTTGAACACATTTTGCCCACCGCGCAGCAGGATATGGCCGTGGTGCGACTGCGGTGCACCCTTGCGCCACACCGGATCGCCGGGCAAGCTGTCCCGTTCGATGGTCGTCACCGTGTCGAAATGCCTTGCCGCTACTGCTGATGCGACCAGGCCAGTGGTGCTCGCACCGATCACGATCGCGTGCCGTCCCGCGAATCCGCCGAACCGGACGTCGTCCTTGCCAGTGATCACCACAAACCTCCGAGCCTCGATGCACACGTCGCCTGAAGTCTGCGCGACGCGGCCATGCGCGGTCTTGGACGGCCTTGCGAGGTTCTCGGTTCCGGCTTGCGCTAGTCGGAAGATCTCCGTAACTCGGCCGGGGTGATGTCGAACGCGCGCCGAAAGGCCCTCGTCAGATGGCTCTGGTCACAGAAACCGGTCACGCCCACGACCTCTTTGAGCGGCATGTCGCTGTGCAGGACGAGGTGACGCGCACGCTCGATGCGTCGCCGTTGAACGTATGCATGTGGCGGAGCGCCGAACCGCTTCTTGAACAGGCGCGCGAAATGGTACTGGCTCAGCCCGGCCACGCGGGCGAGCGAGCTGAGGCAAAGGTCGGAGTCAAGATTGTGCTCGATGTAGTCGGTAACCTGCTGTGCCTGAGCGGCATTCAGGGCACCTGGGTGACGGTGCGCCCGAAGACGGGACTCGGCATGGTGGCGCAGCAAATGCACACAGAGTTGAGTGACCAGCGCGTCACGGTAGAGCGCCGCTCCGAATTCATCACGCCGCAGTTCCGTTGCCAACAGGAACAATCCGTGATGAATCACGGAATCCTGCACCTGGAAGGATTCGCGGATCGTCACGCTGTCGACGTGGTGGTCGAAGACCTCGGAGGCGAAATCGGCGAACCGCCGCTCATTCAGATACAACACCGTGGCCTGGAAACCTCTACTCCATTGCCATGTCGACTCGTAGCCGGGCCTCAGGATGGAGAAATCGCCGGGGCTCATCTGGGCGCGGCTGCGAATCGCACCGCAGCGCAGCGCGATCTGTGCACGGGACTGCCATCCGATGACGGCGATGTCGCGAAGCGGTGGGACCTGCGTCTGGTGCGAATGGAACTGGTAGACGCGCAGGTCAGCGCCAGGCAACTGGCCGTCGCGGGTGGCCAGCACCAACCTGGCGGGAACCCGGCGATCAACTCCCGTGGCATCCACGTCGTTCACACCTTGGGCGGCCATCGCACCTCCGACACAGCTTCACATCCCCCGGACAGTGTAGTTGCGCAGGACACGGTCGGGCCGCGAATTGGACCCTCTTGCCTTCGCTTTGTACGCCGTTGCGCCCGACCACATCGCAACGCGCAACGCCACTAATGTCAGTGCCGCTCAACGGTGAATCGGCTGTCAGGAGAAGCTCGGTGGATGATCGCTATATCGACACCACGGTGCTGGTGACCGGTGCGGCCTCCGGTATCGGCCGTGCGATCGCGTTCGCAGCGGCGCGCGAGGGCGCCAGACTCATCCTCGGCGACATCACCGTCGACAGATTGGCCGACGCCGCCGAGGAACTGAGGGCGCGCGGCGCTCAAGTCGTGCATGCCCGATGCGACATCACGAGCACCGCGGACCTCGAGAGCCTCGTTCAGCGGGGATCACACGAGCTCGGGCCGGTCGATGTCGCGTTCGCCAACGCCGGCGTCCTCGGCTCACCGGGGGATGTCTGGTCCTACTCCGAGGACGAGTTCACCCGGATTCTCGACATCAATGTCACCGGCACCTGGAGGACCGTCCGCGCGGTATTGCCCGCCATGATCGAGAGACGCCGGGGAATCATCGTCGCCACCGCGTCTGCGGCGGGGCTGATCGGGCCGGCCGGTCTTCCTGCCTACGTCGCGAGCAAGCACGCCGTCGTCGGGCTGGTGAAGTCGACGGCCATGAATGTCGCGGCGCACGGTATCCGGGTGAACGCGCTGTGCCCCCACATGGTCGACACGCCGATGCTCGACAAGGTGAGTCACGAGATCCCCGGCCTTCGAGAGTCGTTGGACCAGCAGACACCGCTCGGACGGGTGGCCACCTCTGAGGAGGTCGCGCGCTCCGCGCTCTGGCTCGGATCGGATGAGTCCAGTTTCGTGACCGGGCACGCGCTGCTCGTAGACGGCGGTCTGGTGGCGCAGTAGCCGTGTCCGAATCGCCGGAAACACAAGCCCGCCTGGCACTTCGGGCAGCGGCCGAATGGGCTGACGATGACCTATCCAGCAATCACCACGGAGAAATGAGCACGAATTGATCCACAGGAACATCGACTGCAACGGCACCCGCATCCACGCCGTCGAGCAGGGGTCCGGTCCACTGGTCATCCTCCTGCACGGCTTCCCGGAATCGTGGTACTCCTGGCGGCATCAGATTCCTGCACTGGCGAATGCCGGCTACCGGGTGGTCGCCATCGATCAGCGCGGCTTCGGACGGTCGTCGAAATTCCGGGTCAACGATGCCTACCGCATCGACCGGGTCGTCGCCGACGTAGAGGCGCTGATCGACGCCTTCGGGGAGGAGCAGGCCGTGGTGATCGGCCACGACTGGGGCGCCCCGGTCGCGTGGACCTTCGCCTGGCTGCACCCTCAGCGATGCAGAGGCGTTGTCGGCGTGAGTGTGCCGTTCGCGGGACGGGGCCTGATCGGACTGCCCGGATGTCCCTTCGGGGAGACCCGCCCACGCGATTACCACATCGAACTCGCGGGACCCGGCCGCACCTTCTATCAGGATTACTTCTCCGCGCAGGACGGAATCCTCTACGAGATCGAAGAAGACCTCCGCAAGTGGTTCCTCGGACTCACCTACACGGTGTCCGGCGATGCCGTGGCGGCGGCCATCGCCGACGGACACGTGCCTCCCGCGGATCCGGTAGAGGCGCTGCGCTACGGCCCGCTGTGCATGGTCGAGGGCGCGCGACTCGACGACGCGTTCGTATGGCCGGAGTCGATGCCGCAGTGGTTCACCGAAGACGACCTGGACTTCTACGTCAACGAATTCGAGCGTTCCGGGTTCGCCGGGGGTCTGGCGTTCTACCACAATGTCGACGCCGGCTGGGAGGTACTCGACGGCGTCGAGAACCAGCCGTTGACGCCGCCGGCCATGTTCATCGGCGGCGAGTACGACATCGCCACCACCTGGGGCGCCGAGGCGATCGCCCGCGCCGACGAGAAGATGTCCGACTACCGCGGAAGTCACCTCATCGCGGGTGCCGGGCACTGGATCCAGCAGGAGAGGCCTGCCGAGACGAACCGGTTGTTGCTGGAGTTCCTCGGGCAACTGCAGTAGCCCAGACCACGGCGCCGGGTGCCGTCACCACAGCGCGGCGAGGGTCCCGCCGTCGGCGAGTTGAGCCGTCCCGTTGACCATCGAGGCCGCGTCGGACAGCAGGAACGCGACGACACCTGCCATCTCCGCCGGGCCGGCCATCCGCCCCTGCAGGCGTCCGATCATCGTCGCGGCACCTCCGTCACCGAGGGCCTCGTCGAACATCGTCATCGCGGTCTGCTGCATCGGGGTGTCGACGAACGCCGGAAGCAGCGCATTGGAACGTATGTTGGCAGAACGCATTTCGGCGGCGGTGATCCGGCTGAGATGGATGATCCCGGCCTTGGACATGCCGTATGCGGCGGTGCCGGCAGCAGCGACAAGGCCACCGAGCGAAGACATGTTGACGATGGCGCCGCCACCGCGCTCGGCCATCCTCGGCGCCGCGTGCTTGGTGCACAGCCACGCGCCCCGCAGGTTGATCCCGATGATCCGGTCGAAGTCGTCGACCGTCGTCTCGGTGAGCGGCGCGAAATGCACCACACCGGCATTGGCCACGAGTTTGTCGACCCCACCGAAGGCCGCGACGCAGGCCTCGACCATACCCACCACTTGCGGCTCGTCGCTCACGTCGACGGCGTAACCGACAGCGCCATTACCGATGGCCGCCGCTGCGGCATCGGCTGCGGCGCCGTCGATGTCCGCACACACCACCCGGCAACGCTCGGCGGCCAGACGCTCGGCGATCGCCAGCCCGATTCCGGCGCCCGCCCCCGTCACGATCACGGCCTTGTCGGCCAGGTCTGGATACGTCATCGCCTCATCCTCGTATCACGGTGCACCCTGGAGCTTCTCACGCTGCGGTGCGGTTCTGGCGGAGGGCGCCGAACATCACGAGCCCGTATCCCGGCGCATCGTCGGCGAGCCTGAGGGAGTACACGCCGAGATCCCGGAGGATCCATGCGACGGTGTCCGAAAGCAGATCCGGGCTGGGCGAGTGATCGGGCCGGGACAGGCCGCAGGCGCGCAGCGACCCGGGGGGACGTAGGTAGACGATCACCCCGCCGCCCTGGGCGCTCATCGTGGCGACGGCGCTGTCGAGCTCGGCTCCGCAGTGGCAGACCGTCGAGCCGAACACGTCGCCGGTGAGACATTCGACGTGCACGTGCAGCGGAACCGGCTCCCCGGAACCGACCGAGCCGATGACGAGGACGAGATGCTCGGCGCCCCCGTGAACATCTCGGAACCCGATGACCCGGTGTCTGCCGCCGCCGGTCGGCAGGACGGTTTCGGCGAGCCGGACGACCTGGCGCTCGGTGCGACGGCGGTAGGCCACCAGCTCGCCGATCGAGACGGTCGCCAAGCCGTGCTCGAGTGCGAACTCCACCGGTTCGGTACCGCACGCGATCGTGGCAGGGTGATTCCTCGACACGATCTCGCACAGCCCGGCCGCCTGGCGTCGCCCCGAAAGACGTGCCAGGTCCACCGCTGCCTCGACCGCTCCGGGGCTGCCCAACACCCCATCGGCGTTGGCATGCACCGGGATCACGTGGCCGGGGCGACGGAAGTCACCCGGTTGGGCATGCTCGGATGCCAGCGCCGCGATCGTCCGGGCGCGGTCGGTCGCCGAGATCCCGGTGCCGTTGCCGCCGGCATCCACCGCGACCCGCTGGGCCGCAGCGTGCGAGCCATCGGGATCGGCTGAGCACATCGGCGGCAGGTCGAGCCGCGCACATTCGGAAAGTGGGAGCGCGACGCGGACCAGCCCCGAGGTGTGTCGCACGGTGAACGCGAGGATGTTCGGGGTTGCGGCGTCGGCGGCGAAGACCAGATAGCCGGCGCCTTCGCGCTCGGTATCGGCGGTCACCACGACCGGCCTGCCTTCCGCGACTGCATGGATCGCCCGCCGCACCCGCAGGTCAGTGGTCCTCATTCCGCTCCTCCATGACCATCGCCAGACGACGGAACCGGCTGCCGTGGAACACCAGCGGCGGCGTGCTCGGCGCGGCACCCAGCGCGCAGATCTCCAGCAGCACGATGGTGTGATCGCCTGCCGCCACCTCGGCGTACACCCGGCAATCCCACCACGCGCTCGCGCCGTCGACGAACACTCCCCCGCTGGGCAACTCGGCCCATGACACCCCGGCGAACCGGTCACCGACCTTGCACGACAAGCTGATCGCAGCCTCGGTGTGGTCCTCGGCCAGCACGCTCAGACCGAGGCGAGGCTGGTTGCGCAACCGCGGCCACGTCGTCGAGGTGTTCTGCACACAGATCGACGCGAGCGGAGGGTCGATCGAGACCGGGGTGAACGAACTCGCCGCCATCCCGACCGGCTCACCGTCGATGATCGCGCAGACGGCGGTGACCCCGGACGGGAAGCAGCCGAACGCCCGCCGCAGTTCCGTCCCGTCGGCGGGGCAGTCTCTGAGTTCCATCGACACAACCGCCCTCCTATCCCCGCCCACGCAGGAAGTCGAGAAGCAGCCGGTTGGTCTCCTCGGGGGCCTCCTGCTGAATCCAGTGCCCCACGTCCGGCACCATGTGCGTCCCGCAGTAGTTCGGCATCACCTCGGGTGCGCGTTCGAGGGCCTCGGCGCCCCACGTGGTACCGACGTCGTACTGTCCGCCGATGAACACCGCCGGCGGGGTGAGCGGAGTCCCGGCCTGCTCGGCGAGGTCGTGCCAGTCGTTGTCGATGTTGTGGTAGAAGCTCAGCGGACCGCCGAACCCGGAACGCTCGAATTCGGCTGTGTAGAAATCGAGATCGTCCTCGGTGAACCAGTCCGGCATGGTCTCGGGATAGCTGAAGGCATCCTTGAGCCTGGCGCCCTCGGCCATGCACAGCGGGCCGGCCCGGATCACATCGATCGGGTCCATCGATTCCAGGTCGACCCCGGCGGCGACGGCTGCCTTGGTCGCCGCGATCATCCCGTCACCCGACACCGTGTAGGTCAGGCCCCACAACCATCCGCGCAGATCCTCCTCGATCTCGGCGATGATGCCGTCCTGCGCGGAGAAGTAGTCCTGGTACCAGACGCGCCCCGGACCGGCCAGCTCCAGGTGGTAGTCATCAGGGCGGTGCTCCCCGAACGGACTGCCCGGCAGCCCGATCACGCCACGGCCGGCGAAGGGCACACTGATGCCGGCCACGCCCGCGCACCGCTGCGGGTGCAGCCAGGCGAAGGTCCAGGCCACCGGAGCACCCCAGTCGTGGCCGACCACGACCGCCCGCTCGACGCCGTAGGCATCGATGACGCCGACGATGTCGCCCACCAATTCCTTGATGCGATAGGCCTTCTGCACGCGGTACTTCGAGGAACGCCCGTAGCCGCGCTGGTCGATCGCCACCACGCGATAGCCCGCCGCGGCGAGCGCCGGAATCTGGTGACGCCAGGAGTACCAGGACTCCGGGAACCCGTGGATCAGCACCACGAGCGGCCCCTCCCCCTCTTCGACGGCGTGGATCCGGGTGCCACGGCAGTTCAGCATCCGATGGATCTGCGACATCTGCGCCTCTTCTCTAGTGGGTGCGGGTTCCGACGAGACCGACGGACAGTTCCTCGGTTCGCACCAGGTGGTCGACGGGTGGAACGGTGCGGTTCTCGTAGTTGCGGGCGATCAGCGTCTTCTGGCCCGACAGCCTGGTCCTGGCCCATTTGCCCAGTACCTTCCCGGCGACCTTGGGGGTCATCAACGCAGCCGGTGGCCTGACCAGGTGAACGACGGCGAGGAACTCGCCGTAGGTGTCGGGGTCGTCGTGAACCAGCTCCATGACGCGGTCCATGTACCAGGTGAGCGCCCGGAAGTAGAAGGGCCGCTTCTTGTCCACGTCCTTGAGCCAGTCGAAGCGCAGGTTCTGCTCTCGGATCACGAACCACGCCATGTCGGCCATCTTGGCGATCCGGCGGAAATAGCGGCGCGGTAGTTCCGGGTGGCCGGGGCCGTACTTGGCGAGCAGGAGCGCCATCTCGCGGACTTCCTTGAGTGCCAGGGTCATTCCCAGCCCCGACACCGGGTCGGCGCTGGTGTAGGCGTCGCCGACGACCAGCAGTGCGCGCGGCAGGTTCCGCTTCTTCTCGTAGTGCAGACGCAACATGTTCGGGTAGCGGAAGTTGTAGATCGGCGAGGCCGGCTCCAGCCCGTCGATGTTCTCCCCGACCACGGGCGAGGGCATCAGGTCGGCGAACTCGCGGAACTCGCGTGCGGTCCGCGGGGGCGAATAGCAGTTGTAGGCAACCAGGGTGGTGGACAGGATGGTGCGTGAGCTGTCCGTGTAGTACTGCGCGGCGTAGGTGTCCTCGTACGGCCGGTACGCGTAACAGATCATCATCACCTTGTCGTCCCACTGCCGTTCCGGTGGCACGCGGTGGTACATGGTGGAGTAGAAGCAGTTGATGATGTCCTGCTCGACCTCGGGCGCCCCGACCCCGACGCGGTCGAGGAATTCCGGGACGTGAGTGTTCTTGCCCGAAGCGTCCACCACGAATTCAGCTGGTATGACCTCGAGTTCAGGTCCACCGCGGTCGACCGCGACACCGACGACGGTGTTGTTGTCGCGGTCGTAGACCAGGTCGGCCACCTCGGATTCGTAACGGAAGCTGATGCGGGGTTCATCGTCCAGACGGCGACGCACGCACCACTCGAGCAGGGGACGACCAGCACAGACGATCTGGATGTCACCCGTACCGGGCTTCTTCCAGCTGCCGCCGAGCCGGATCCGGTACTGGGCTGCCATGTCGACGTCGAAGGCACCCTCGCGCACCATGTCGTCGATGATGCCGGGAAACAGACGCTCCAACTCGATGCGGCCCGCGGTGAGAAGGTGGTGCAGATGCCAGCCCTGCGCGGCGCCCGACCTACCTTCACGGCGACGGTGCGGTTCGTCCTTCTCAAGGACGACGACCCGCTCGAAGGACTCGCTGAGCACCTTGGCCGCGGCGATGCCCGCGATGCTGCCGCCGACGACGACCGCGGTCCCGTGGCCGCACCGGCGCACGTCGGCCAGGTCGAGCGTCGCGTAGTCGAGGTGTGGCCGACTGCGCCGGGGGCCGCTCCCGCTCGCGACGAACTTCTCGTAATACAGCCCGACACCGTGGATTCCGTGCTCGTCCAGCCAGTTCCGGGTGGCCTCGATCATGGGTCCCGGCCCGCACAGGTAGACATCGGCGTCCCCGCCGAGCATGCCGGTGTCGAGCAGGTCGGTCACCAGCCCCACCGCGCCGTCCCATGTCGGATCGGGGCGGGCGACGACGACGTGCACTTGAAGGCCGGGGATGCGGCGCTCGAGTTCCGCGAGTTCGTGCTGCTTGCAGAGGTCCTCGACACCGGTCACCCCGTAGAGCAGGTGGATCGGCTGTCCGATGGCTGCATCCAGGCTCTGAGCCATCGCCAGGATCGCCGAGAGGCCGGTGCCGCCTGCCACCAGGACCACCGGCCGCACCACCGGGCGCAGATGGAAGCCGCCCTTGCTGCACCGCAGCGCGATGCGGTCACCCGGTTTCGCCCTGTCCCGCAGATAGTTCGACATCACCCCGTCGGGAAGCAACCGGATGATGAACTCGACTTCGGTGCGTCCGTCGGCGGGATGGGCGTAGGAGTAGTTGCGCCAGACCTCGGTACCGGGAACCTGCAGCTGCGCGAACTGGCCCGGCATGAAGTCGATCGCACCCATCTCGGAGATGTCGATGCGCAGCAGCGCGGTCGACGAGGACACCCGATCGATCCCGGTCACCGTTCCGTTCCCGGTGACCAGCCGGGCTGCATTGTCGTCGGCCGGATACTGCAACTCGATACGGCAGTCGGTTCGCGCAAACGTCTGGCACGTCAGTACCTTGCGCGCGTCCCGCTCGACATCGGAGAGCCCTTCCGTGCGTCCCATCTCGTAATCACCCGACGAGCACGTGGCCACACAGGTGCCACAGATCCCGCTCTGGCATTCGTTGACGATCGCGATGCCGTGTTCCTCGGCTGCCTCCAGAATCGTCTGCTCCGGTTTCACCGGCATCGCCGCGTGCGTGCCGTCGGAGTATCCGACGGTGACCTGACGAACCACCACAGGCTCAGCTCCTTCGTGTGGGTGTGGGGGCTAGACGAGCGCGATGCGCGGCTTCTTGGCGATACGCGCGTTGAGTCGGGGCATGACCTCCTCGGCCAGCAGCCGCATCGACTCCTTCCACGGACCCGGGTCATCGCGGTAGTCGAAGCCCAGGATCAGCAGGTGACCGAACCCACCGACCTGGTCGTAGGTCGCTTCCAGTTTGTCCACCACGGTCTCGACCGAACCGACCACGAACGTGTTCTCGGCGAGATACTCCGGGGTCACGTCGTCGTCGGGCACCGAGGGGTTGTGCTTGTAGAACTTCGTCATGCCGAACATCCGGAACGTCGGGAGCACGTACTCACGCATGTTTCGCCCCATCATGCCGTCGACCGCGTAACGGAACGCCTGTTCGTCGGTTTCGGCGACGACGACCTCGCGTACGAGGCGCCAATCGCGGCGATCCGGCGTCCGTCCGCTGCGGGCGGCGCCTTCGAGTACGGCATCCCAGTGGGTCGCGACGTAGTCCGTGTTGAGGTCGAGGCTCATCGGCAGGTAGCCCCGTTCCCCGGCGAGTTTGAGTGTTTCCGAGCCCGCACTGAATCCGGTGACCCCGATCGGCGGGTGCGGCGCCTGGAACGGCTTGATGTGCCGTTTCATCAGGCCCTCGAACATCGGCGCAATACCGTTGGCGTTCCAGTACTTTCCGCGAAACTCCCACGGATCGTCCTCGGTCCAGACCTTGAGCATGATCTCGAGTGCTTCTCGGGTCATCTCGCGGTGCTCGCCGTTCTGCCCGTCGACATCGAACAGGGCCCAGTCACCCGGGATGCCACTGGCACCCACACCCAGCATGAACCTGCCCTGCGCGAGGTGATCGAGATAGGCGACCCGGTGGGCCAACTCCACCGGGTGGTGGTAGGGCAGCAGATGAGCGCCCGGGGCGAGCTTGATCGACTTGGTGCGCAGCAGTGCCTGCGCCAGCAACAGGTCGGGAGCGCAGATCGGCTCCCACGGAACGGTGAAGTGCTCACCGACCCACGCCTCCACGTAGCCCAATTCATCGGCGAGCTCGATGATTTCGAGGTCCCATTGCGTCGCGTCGTAGAGGCTCCGCTCCGGCGGGTGCGCCGGCATGAGAAATATCCCGATCTCCATCTTCAACCTTTCTCAGTCTTGACCTAGAGCCGAACACCGCGGTGACGATCCGGCATCTCCGGCGTCCCTCATTGCGACGTACAACACAGTACTAACAAGATACATCGCCGAGCGCAAGAGGCGGTTGTCTTGGCGATTTATCTAGCAAGAAGATCCTAATTTGCGTATCGGTTATGGACATTTGCCGTTTGAACCACGTAGCCTCCTGAAGGTCGGACGCACCGTGAGCAGCACGGGGCGGTCACGACCAGCCGGATCGCCCGAGGACACCGCGTCCGTGACGGCCGGATCGCTTTCTCATCCCATGAAGGGAGTACTGCAGTGCAGGACTTCGACACCCTGTTCTCGTACCTGCGCTACGAGCTCGTCGAGCAGGGCCGGGTCGCGGTCATCACGCTCGATCGCCCGAAACAACGCAATGCGCAGAACCGCGGGATTCTCGTCGAGCTGGGTTCGGCGTTCGAGCTCGCCGAGGCCGACGACACAGTCCGCGTGGTGATCCTGCGGGGCGCGGGTCCGTCATTCTCCGCAGGACACGACCTCGGCTCCTCCGACGACGTCCGCGAGCGTGCACCGGGCCCGGGCCAACACCCCACGTATCAGTGCAACGGTGGGACGTTGGGTGGCGTGGAGTCTCGGCACCGGCAGGAATGGCACTACTTCTTCGAGAACACCAGGCGATGGCGCAATCTGCGCAAGATCACCATCGCCGAGGTCCATGGAATGGTGCTTTCGGCCGGCCTGATGCTGGCGTGGTGTTGCGATCTCATCGTCGCGGCCGAAGACACCGTGTTCGCCGACGTGGTGGGAACCCGGCTCGGCATGTGCGGTGTGGAGTTCTTCGGGCATCCGTGGGAGTTCGGACCCCGCAAAGCCAAAGAGTTGCTGCTCACCGGGGACGCACTCGGCGCAGACGACGCCCATGCCATCGGGATGGTGAGCAAGGTTTTCGGCAACGACGAGTTATCGGACCGTGCAGTCGAATTCGCCGGCCGAATCGCCAAACTGCCGACAGCCACCGCCCTGTTCATCAAGGAGTCGGTGAACCAGTCCGTCGATGCCATGGGCTTCTCCAGCGCACTCGACGCCTGCTTCTCGATCCATCAGCTCAACCACGCGTACTGGGCCGAGATCACCGGCAACCCGCTGGGCATCGGAACCGTCGAAGACGGCCTGGAGGACTGGCAGATCGCGCCGGAGATACTGCCCGCCACCAAGAACCGCCCCTGACCCGAAGGGAGACACAGAAGTGGACGTCGACTACCCGCCGCAAGCCGAGGCGTTCCGCGACCGGATCCGCGCGTTCCTCGCCGAACACCTGCCACCGGACTGGTCCGGCGGCGGCGCGCTTGCACCCGAGGAGCGCGCGGCGGTGGCGCGACGCTGGCGCCAGTCGCTTGCCGCGGCGGGCCTCGTCGCGGTCTCCTGGCCCAAAGCCTATGGTGGAGCCGGTCTTTCGGTGATCGAGCAGGTGGTGCTGGACGAGGAGTTCGCCCGGGCCGGCGCACCCGAGCGCGCCGAGAACGACCTGCTGGGAATCCAACTGCTCGGCAACACATTGATCGCCCTGGGCACCGAGGAGCAGAAGAGGCACTTCCTGCCACGCATCCTGTCCGCCGAGGACCGCTGGTGCCAGGGCTTCTCCGAGCCCGAAGCGGGCTCGGACCTGTCGTCCGTGCGAACCAGGGCTGTGCTCGACGATGACGAATGGGTGATCAACGGCCAGAAGATCTGGACCTCGGCCGGACCCACCGCGAACTGGATCTTCGTGCTGGCCCGCACCGACACCGAGGCCCCCAAGCACAAGGGACTCTCCCTGTTGCTGGTGCCGATCGACCAGCCGGGCGTCGTCGTCCGTCCCATCGTCAACGCGGCCGGGCATGCGTCGTTCAGCGAGGTGTTCTTCACCGACGCGCGCACCCCGGCGGTGAACGTGGTCGGCCGGGTCGGCGACGGATGGCCTGCCGCGATGACGGTGCTCGGCTTCGAGCGCGGCTCCCAGGTCACCACAGCGGCGATCAACTTCGGTCGCGAGATGGACCGGCTGCGCGAGTTGGCCCGCGACCGGGGACTGCACACCGATGCGCGCATCCGCGACGGGTTGGCATGGTGCTATTCGCGGGTCCAGATCATGCGCTTCCAGGGGTACCGAGGACTGACGTCGTTGTTGGCCGGGCAGCGGCCCGGGCGGGAGGCGGCGATCAGCAAGGTCATCTGGAGCGAGTTCTTCCGCCGCTACACCGAGCTCGCAGTCGAGATCCTCGGTCTGGAGGCGCTCAGCCCCGCCGGTCCGGGCAACGGCGAGGCGCTGATCGTGCCGGAGCCGGGTACCCCGAACTCGGCAGCCTGCTGGATGGACGAGCTGCTCTACGCGCGAGCCTCGACCATCTACGCGGGCAGTTCGCAGATCCAGCGCAACGTGATCGGCGAACAACTGCTCGGGCTACCCAGAGAACCCCGGGTACCCGCCGGGCGCGTCCCCGAGCCGGCCGGGCGCGGGAGCAACTGACATGGATTTCCGCTATCACACCGAGCACGACGACCTGCGCGCCGCGCTGCGCGGGTTTCTGCACCAGACCGCTCCGGCCGCTCGGGTGCGCGGGGTGGCCGCCGGCGACGGCTGCGACATCAGTCTCTGGCGCCGGCTGTGCACCGAGTTGGAGCTGCCCGGGCTGCACCTGTCGCAGGAGTGCGGCGGGGCCGGAGGCAGCTTGGTCGAGGCGGCGATCGTCTTCGAAGAACTCGGGCGGGCGCTGACCCCGGTGCCGATGGCGGCCACGGTCTTCGCGATCGAGGCCGTGCTCCGGTTGGGTGACGATCGACAACGTTCCAGGCTGTTGCCGGCCCTGCTGTCCGGCGAGCGGATCGCGACGCTCGCCGCGGCCCGGCCCGACGCCCTGGACCCCGCACGGGTGACCGTGCGGGCCGACCGGCACGCCGGCCGGACCGAGCTCAGCGGGGAGTCCTCACCCGTGTTGCACGGTCATGTCGCCGACCTGTTCGTGGTGCCGGCCGTGGCCGACGGCGGGGTCGCGCTGTACGTCGTGGCCGCCGACGCCCCAGGCGTCACGGTGGACCGCCTGCCCTCCTTCGACACCACCCGGCCCGTCGCCAGGTTGCGGTTGCAGCAGGCGCCCGCCGAGCCACTTGTCGCAGGCCCGCACGACGGGATCGAGCGGGTGCTGGACACCGCGCGGGTACTCCTGTCGGCCGAGATGCTCGGGGGCGCCGAGGCATGTCTGGCAATGGCGGTCGAATACTCCTGCACCCGAGAACAATTCGGCCGGCCGATCGGCTCGTTCCAGGCCGTCAAACACAGCTGCGCCGACATGATGATCGAGATCGACGCCACCCGCGCCGCAGTGATGTTCGCCGCCATGAGCGCGGCGGACCCCGACGAACTGCGGATCACCGCCCCGTTGGTCAAGGCGCAGGCCGCCGACACGTTCACACTGTGCGCGGGTGCGGCGTTCCAGGTCCACGGTGGCATCGCCTTCACATGGGAACACGACATGCACCTGTACTTCCGCAGGGCCAAGACGACCGAGGCATTGTTCGGCGGCAGCGCACACCACCGCAGCCTGCTCGCCGACCGCGTGGGCCTCTGACCCTCACCCGAGAGGAGCCGACGATGAACACCGGGATCACACTCAGCGATGCCCTTGCCCGCCATGCCGCGGTCAGGCCACACGCATGCGCTCTCGCCGACCCGAGGCGACACACGACGTTCGGTGAGCTCGACGAACGTGTGACCCGACTGGCGAGCGCGCTTGCGGCGCGCGGGGTTCGGTCCGGCGACCGGGTCGCCGTGCTCGGGCTCAACAGCATCGAGCTCGCCGAATCCTGGCTGGCCGCGCATCGACTGGGCGCCATCGCGGTGCCGGTGAACTTCCGGCTGGCCGCCGGCGAAATCGGCTACGTGCTCTCCGACAGTGCAGCCACCGCCATCGTCGTGGATGTGGCGCTGGAATCCATGGTGGTACAAGTCCGTCAGCAGGTACCGGCACTGCACACCGTCGTGACCATCGGCGGGAACCTGGAGCAGACCATCGCCGCGGCAGACCCCGATCTGCCGCAGTGCGCCGTCGCAGACGACGCACCGGCCTTCATCATGTACACCTCGGGCACAACCGGATTCCCGAAGGGCGCCGTGCTCACCCACCGCAACCTCTACCTGCACGCGTTCAGTTCGATCGCCACCCTCGGGCACCGCTCCGACGACGACTGCTGGATGGCGGTGGCACCGCTGTTCCACACCGCCGGGGTCTCCGGCATGTTGCCGATGTTCCTGACCGGCGGCAAAACCGTCATCCCACCGTCCGGCGGGTTCGACCCAGACGCCACGATCGCCACCGTCGTCGACGAGCAGGTCACGTCGTGCTGGATGACCCCGGCCCAGTGGCAGTCCGTCTGTGCGTTACCCGGCCTCGCCGCACACGACCTGTCCCGGCTGCGCCGGGTGTGGTGGGGCGCCGCCCCGGCATCGACGACGTTGCTGCGCACCATGATCGACACGTTCACCGGCGCCGAGGTCATCGCCGCATTCGGCCAGACCGAGTGCAGCCCGATCACCTGCCTGCTGCGCGGCGAGGATGCGATCGCCAAGATCGGTTCGGTGGGCACCCCGATGCTCAACGTCGAGGTGCGCGTGGTGGACGACGAGATGAACGACGTCGACCGGGGCGAGGTGGGCGAGATCGTGTATCTGGGGCCGCTGGTCATGAAGGAGTACTGGAACAAGGCCGCCGAGACCGCAGAGGCGTTCCGCGGCGGATGGTTCCATTCCGGTGATCTCGTCCGACAGGACGCCGATGGGTACTTCTACGTCGTCGATCGGAAGAAGGACATGATCATCTCGGGCGGCGAGAACATCTACAGCGCCGAGGTGGAGAACGTCGTCGCGACGCATCCATTGGTCGCCGAGGTCGCGGTCATCGGTGTGCCGCACCCGAAATGGGGTGAGACCCCGGTCGCGGTGATCGTGCCGCGCGAGCCCACCGATCCTCCGACCGACGCCGAGATCGAGGCGCACTGCCGTGCGCAGCTCGCCTCGTACAAGCGACCGAAGTACGTCACGCTGGTCGACGTGTTACCACGCAACGCCGCCGGCAAGGTCCTCAAGGGTCGACTGCGGGACGAGCACGCCACGCTGATCTCCTACAGTGCGGGCCCCACCGACGCCGCACTGCTGGACGAGACGATCAGTATGAACCTCGAGCGCACCGTGTCGAGGTATCCCGAGAACGAGGCGCTGGTCGACGTCCCGAGTGGACGTCGGTGGACATACGCCGAACTCAATGCCGAAATCGACTCATTGGCACGTGCTTTGATGGCCATCGGTATCGAGAAGGGTGATCGCGTCGGGATCTGGGCGCCCAACTGCCCGGAGTGGACGATGCTCCAGTACGCCACCGCAAAGATCGGCGCGATACTGGTCACGATCAACCCCGCCTACCGCACCCACGAGCTGGCCTACGTGCTGCGGCATTCCGCCGTCCGGCTGCTGGTGTCGGCGACCGAGTTCAAGACCTCCGACTACCGCGCCATGGTCGCTGAGGTGCGGCCGGAGCTGCCCGGCCTGGCTGAAGTGCTGTTCCTGGCCACCGAGGACTGGGCACGGCTCGGCGAAAGGGCCGATCTGGTGTCCGAGGACGAACTGCGATGCCGGGTCCGGAGTTTGACCCCCGGCGACGCCATCAACATCCAATACACCTCAGGCACAACGGGTTCACCCAAGGGCGCGACACTGTCACACCGCAACATCCTCAACAACGGCTACTTCGTCACCGATCTGATCGACTTCGGCCCCGGTGACCGGCTCTGCATACCGGTGCCGTTCTACCACTGCTTCGGCATGGTCATGGGCAACCTGGGCTGCACGACGCACGGCGCCACCATGGTGATTCCGGCGGCGGGTTTCGATCCTGCGGCGACGTTGGCCGCCATCGAGAAGGAGCACTGCACAGCGGTTTACGGCGTGCCGACGATGTTCATCGCGATGCTGGGGCATCCCGACCTCGCCGACTGCGACGTGACGTCGCTGCGCACCGGGATCATGGCCGGCTCGCCGTGTCCGGTGGAGGTGATGAAACGCTGCGTCAACGAATTGAACATGTCGGAGGTCGGCATCGCTTACGGCATGACGGAGACATCGCCGGTGTCCTGCCAGACCCGGATCGAGGACGACCTCGATCGGCGTACCGCGACGGTCGGCCGCGCGCACCCACACGTGGAGATCAAGATCGTCGACCCCGACACCGGCGAGATCGTCAAACGCGGCACGGCCGGCGAATTCTGTACCCGGGGGTACTCGGTGATGCTCGGCTACTGGGGTGACGAAGACAGGACCAGGGAGGCTGTCGATGCCGACGGATGGATGCACACCGGCGATCTGGCCGTGATGCGCGACGACGGGTACTGCATGATCGTCGGCCGCATCAAAGACATGGTGATCCGCGGTGGCGAGAACGTCTACCCACGCGAAATCGAGGAGTTCCTGCACACCCATCCCGACATCGACGATGTCCAGGTGATCGGTGTGCCCGACGAGCGTTACGGCGAGGAGATCTGCGCCTGGATCAAGGTGCGGGCGGGCGCGGCACCGCTGGACGCCCATGCCGTGCGCGAGTTCGCTGCCGGGAAACTCGCGCACTACAAGATCCCCCGCTACGTCCACATGACCGACGACTTCCCGATGACCGTCACCGGGAAGGTTCGCAAGATCGACATGCGCGCCGAGACGGTGCGGATCCTCGGGCTGTGACCGACAGCTGAGGTGGACCGCCCGTCAGTCGCGGCGCTCGACGTCCACGTCCCGCCGCTCGTGCCAACGAAGACGCAGCAACAGAAGCCCGCGGTGTGCCCGCCACCCCGCCGACAGCGGGTCACGCCAGGCCGGCGCGTGCACCCGGGGTTCGCGATCACTGTCCATGACCCCATTGTGCCGCCCGTGTTCGCCCTAGGCCCGTCGACGTGAACAGCGACACCATGTCGAGACCATGAACGTTGCGTAAGCGCCGGTCCGCGCCGCCCTGGTCAGCTCTTGGCCGCGCGCAACTCGTGCGTCAGCGCCTCGAGTTCGTCGCCGCCGGCCATCTCCTGGGTGAGGTGCTCCAGCGTGATGTCGTCGTAGGTGCAGTCGAGCTTCTGCCTGCCGCGGTTGAGCAGGACGAAGTGGTCGCCGACCAGATGCGCGTGGTGCGGGTTGTGCGTGATGAACACGACTCCGAAGCCGGCCTCCTTGGCCGCGGTGATGTACTTGAGCACCACCCCGGACTGTTTGACGCCCAGCGCCGCCGTCGGTTCGTCGAGGATCAGCACCCGCGCCCCGAAGAACACCGCCCGCGCGATCGCCACACACTGCTTCTGACCGCCCGACAGGGAGCCGATCGGAACGTCGACATCGGGCAGGTCGATGCCCATCTTGGACAGTTCGGTCAACGTGGTGGCCCGCATCGCGTCGGCGTCCAACGAGAACGGAAACGACTTCTTGCGCAGCTCCTGACCGAGGAAGAAATTGCGCCACACCGGCATCAGCGGCACGACCGCCAGGTTCTGGTACACCGTCGCGATGCCCTTGCCCAACGCCTCCGCCGGGGAGGCGAACTTGGTCGGTTCGCCGTCGACGAGCAGTTGCCCCTCGGTCTGCTGATGCAGCCCGGCGATGATCTTGATCAGAGTGGACTTGCCCGCACCGTTGTCGCCGAGGATGCCGGTGACCTCGCCGGCGTGCACCCGCAGGCAGATGTCCTTGAGCGCCGTGATGTTGCCGTAGGACTTGCCGACGTTCTTCAACTCGACCAGAGGCACCTTGCCTCCGGCTTGCGCGTCGCTGCTGGGCTTTTCGACAGAGATTGTCATCGGATCACTTCTTTGCTGCATAGGAGCGGAAGGCGTTGTTGGCGATCACCGCGAACAGCAGCATCGCGCCCAGGAAGAACTTGAACCAGTCGGGGTCCCAGCCTGCGTACACGATGCCCTGGTTGGTCATGCCGAAGATGAAGGCACCGATGGCCGCCCCGACCGCGGTGCCGTAGCCACCGGTCAGCAGGCACCCGCCGATGACCGCGGCGATGATGTAGAAGAACTCGTTGCCGATGCCCTGACCGGACTGCACGGTGTTGAACGCGAACAGCAGATGCATGCCGACGAACCAGGCGCAGAAGCCGACGAACATGAACAGGCCGATCTTGACCTTGGTCACCGGAACACCTACGGCGCGAGCACTGTCGGCGTCGCCGCCCACGGCGAAGATCCAGTTGCCGATCTTGGTCTTGAACAGCACCCACGTCGCGATCGCGGTGAACACCAGCCACCACACCACGGTGATGCGGATGCTGACCCCGAACAGGGTGAATGACGAGGCGAACACCTTCTGGGCCGAGTCCCACCCCTGCATGTCGCTGACGCTCTGGGTGGCCACCTGGCCGGCGACCAGCTTGGTGACGGCCAGGTTGATGCCCGCGAGCATGAAGAACGTGCTCAACGTGATCAAGAAGCTGGGGATCTTGGTCCTCATCACGAGAAAGCCGTTGAAGAAGCCGACCGTCAGCGACAGGATCAGCGCCAGCAGCGCGCCCACCCACAGGTTGAGGTGCAGGTTGTAGGCGAGCATCGAGGCGGCCAGCGAGCTGAAGGTCACCGCAACACCGGCCGACAGGTCGAACTCGCCGCCGATCATCAGCACCGCGACTCCACACGCCATGATGCCGATCGTCGAGCTGGCGTACAGCACGGTGGCCAGCGACGAGGCCTCCCGGAACGGGGCCGCTACGACCAGAAAGAAGACGAAGATTCCGATCGCGCCGATGCCTGCGCCCATCTCGGGCCGGATCAGCAGGCGCTGCAGCCGGTTTCGTTCCTTGACGCGTTCGTCCCGCACCACCTTGTGGGCGGCGACGTCCAGATCTGCGTGGGTGGACACTAGCGGGTGCCGCCCTTGGCGTACTCGGCCACTGCGTCGATGTTCGACTTGTCGATGAACGCCGGGCCGGTGAGCGTCGGCTGTCCACCACCGATCACGTTGCCGTTGCTCAGGTACAGCCACAACGAGTCGACCGCGAGGTAGCCCTGCAGATAGGGCTGCTGGTCCACCGCCCACTGCACGTCACCATTCTGGATCGCCTCGACCAGTGCGGCATTGGTGTCGAAGGTGCCGATCTTGGCGCTGCTTCCGGCGTTCTTGGCCGATTGCACGGCGGTCAGTGCGAACGGAGCACCGAGCGTGACGACGTAGTCGATGCTCGGGTCCTGCTGCAACTTGGCGGTGATCGTCGATTCCACCGACGGCATGTCCTTGCCGTTGACGTTGAGGATCTCGGTCGCCGGGAACGTCTCCTTGACTCCGGCGCAGCGCGCCTCAAGATCGACGTGGCCCTGCTCCTGGATGACGCAGATGGATTTCGTGGCGCCTTCGGCGCGCAACCGGTCGCCCACGCCCTGGCCGGCGATGCGCCCGTCCTGGCCGAAGTACTCCTTGACGCCCATCGCCTTCCAGGAATCCATGCCCGCGTTGAAGGCCACCACCGGAATGCCCTTGGACTCAGCGGATTTCACTGCGGCCTGCATGGCGTCCGGCTTGGCCAGCGTGACGGCGATGCCGTCGACGTTGCTGTCGATCGCGGACTGCACCAGGTTCGCCTGGTTGGGCGCCTCCGGGTCGTTCGAGTAGCGCAGCTCGATGTTGTCCTTCTTCGCCGCCGCTTCAGCGCCCTTGCGGACAAGGTCCCAGAACGAATCGCCGGGCACCTCGTGAGTGATCATCGCGATCGTCATGCGGGGCGTGTCGACGGTCCCCCCGCCTCCACCATCGCCGGACTGCTCAGGCGCGCCCCCGGTGGACGAGCACGACACGATCCCCATGGCCAGAACGCCCGCCCCGGCGAAGGCCGCGAGTCGCTTGAACGTCATTGCATCTCCTTGTCCTCGGGACTGTCGCGCCGCCCGCACTGACCGCTGCTCGGTGTGTGCCGGGCGGCACGCCTCACAGGTGATGTAATACGCCTCACATCGGAAAGTCAAGACTTTGTCCTGACATTAGGACCGCATGTCATATACTGCGTTTCGTCCTTGCAGGTCAGGGCGCCGAGGTGCGTCGTGGCGACAACGTTCCAGTTCCTACCGACAGATGCGGAGCCCGAGATGCTTTCAGCGTCGCCTTCCGGACTCGTCGAAAACGGCCGGTTCTCAGCGCCGCTCGGATTTTCGGCACCGGCGACCACGGACAGGGCTGTGCGGTGAGCTTCCAGCTGGCGGTCTGCGCGGAGATGGTGTTCACCGATCTGCCGATCCTCGACCGGGTCCGCCGGATCGACGAGCTCGGCTTCGCCGCCGAGATCTGGAGCTGGCACGACAAGGACCTGGCCGCGCTGGCCGCGACGGGAGCCACCTTCACGTCGATGACCGGCTACCTGCACGGCGACCTGATCGACCCCGCGACCTGCGACGAGGTCGTGCGGACCGCGGAGCGCAGCATCAGAGCGGCCGAGACGCTCGGTGTCACGCGACTGAATCTGCACACCGCCGAGCTGGTCGACGGCCGGGCCGCCCGACCCCGACAGCGCAGCACCGGCCAGATGTGGTTGACGGCGGCACGCACGTTGGAGCGCGTCGGTGAGCTCGGCGCCGCGTCCGGCGTGACGTTCTGCGTCGAGAACCTCAACACGATCGTCGACCATCCAGGGGTGCCGCTGGCCCGCGCCAAGGACACGCTGGCCCTTGTGGAAGGCGTCGGCCACCCGAACGTCAAGATGATGCTCGACCTCTATCACGCCCAGATCGGCGAGGGGAACCTGATCGAACTGATCCACCGCTGCAAAGACGCGATCGGTGAGATACAGGTGGCCGATGTGCCCGGCCGCTGCGAGCCGGGCACAGGTGAGATCAACTATCAGGCGATCGCAAACGCTCTGCGCGACATCGGATTCGACGGCACCATCGGAATGGAGGCGTGGGCATCCAACGCCGGGGTGGCGGGAAGTGAGGCCGCACTGGCGGCGTTCCGGACCGCGTTCGCATAACCCGCCGAAATTGCATTCCGGCAGCGTTTTTGCGACTCAAAGTCAAGTGGCTATGACAACCATTAGGCGGCTTGGCTAAGGAGTTGGGCCATGCGTTGGGCGGGTGTGTCCAGATCGAGGGTGGGTCGGGGTCGGGTGTTGAGTTTGTCGGCGACGGC
>Ga0172382_10002069_pt1 | contig 34337 bp, 32 predicted proteins | sample Leawel138RmetaG_FD_122245 | JGI IMG/M metagenome (GOLD analysis project Ga0172382, IMG submission 122245) | Leachate microbial communities from a municipal landfill in Southern Ontario, Canada - Leachate well 138R metaG | ecosystem: Engineered > Solid waste > Landfill > Unclassified | place...
CGCCCCGCAGCCAGAGGCTGCTTCTGTTCGTGCTGTCCAAAGGTGCGCAGGCACCTTTGGAGCCGCAGCACTCACCCTTGCCTGACACGCCCTTCGCTGCACGCTCAGGCGCATCCAACTGCGAAATCTAGGGTGACACACGAGGACAACATTAATGACCAGCTACCTGTTCCGCCCGCTGCAAATCGGCAGCCTGCACCTGCGCAACCGCGTCGTGGTGAGCCCCATGTGCCAGTACAGCGCCAGCGAGGGGTCGGCCACGGCCTGGCACCGCACGCACTGGGGCACGCTGGTCCACAGCGGCGCGGCGCTGGTCATGGTGGAGGCCACCGCGGTGGCAGCAGAAGGCCGCATCACGTACGCGGACCTGGGCCTGTACAGTGATGCAAACGAACACGCGATGGCGCATGTGCTGCAAGATTTGCGCCGCCACAGCGACACGCCGCTGGGCATCCAGCTGGGCCATGCCGGGCGCAAGGCGTCCAGCGAAGTGCCGTGGCGGGGTGGCCGGCTGCTCGATGCCGGCAACGCCCGGGGCTGGCAGCGGCTGGCACCTTCCGCAGCGCCGTTGACGGCAAGCGAACCGGCTCCGCTGGCGCTGGACGCGCGCGACATGAAGCGCATCCGGGAAGCCTTTGCCGCCAGCGCCCGGCGCGCGGCGCGGCTGGATTTCTCTACCGTGCAACTGCACTTTGCCCATGGCTATCTCATGCACCAGTTCCTGTCGCCCATCGCCAACGGAAGAACCGACGCCTACGGCGGCACGCTGGAAAACCGCATGCGCTACCCACTGGAAGTGCTCGATGCCGTGCGCCAGGCGTGGCCGGACAAGCCCCTGGGCATCCGCGTCTCGGCCACCGACTGGATCGACGGGGGCTGGGACCTGCAACAAACGCTGGCGCTGGCCGAAGGCGCCAAGGCGCTGGGCTGCGACTGGATAGACGTGTCCAGCGGCGGGATTTCACCCGCGCAGAAAATCGCTGCCGGGCCGGGCTACCAGGTCCCGTTCGCGCGCGCGGTTCGCCAGTCCACCGGCCTGCTGACCGGCGCAGTGGGGCTCATCACCGGCGCGCAGCAGGCCGAGGACATCATTGCCAATGGCAGCGCGGATCTGGTGTCGTTGGCACGAGCCATGCTGTGGAACCCGCACTGGCCGTGGCAGGCCGCGGCTGAACTCGGCGCCGACGTCGTCGCGCCGCCGCAATACTGGCGCAGCGCACCAAGAGGGGTGCGCGGCGTCTTTCGCAACCACCAGGACGGTGCGCGCGGCAGTGCCGTGAAGTAGGGCTGGCAACAGAACCGGCTGGCTGCCAGCGGCGTCGTGCAATGGATCCACGGCTTCTTCGCCATGGCGCCAGGCGCTCATCTTGCGCCACAGGCCGTCGAGAAACGGCTTGCCCTTTTGCTGCGTTGAAATCGGGTGAAACCCGGCTTTTCGAAGTGGCTCATCTTGCCGGTTCATCACCTCGTTGTCGTGACAGGACAAATCAACACGGACGTTGTCCGCCCAAACCTTCCCTTGCTGCGAATGATTTCTGCGCCCCTTGTCATATCGCTGTCAGCGGTGGCCAGGTGTCCACCGTGGTCATTTTTGGCGCATTGGCGTGGCTGTTGCTGCTCTTCATGGCCACGCTGCTTGCCGTTGGCAGCGTGCAAAAGCTGATGCTCACGTTGCTGGTGGGGCTGGCTGCAGCGTCGGCGTTCGAGGTCGACAGATTGGGCATCGTGATCGATCGCCAGATGGTGCAAAGCATGGCCATCGCCGCCACGACCGAAGCCGGGCATCTGCTGACGACCGACTTCCTGGGTTATTTTTTCCTGCACGCCACCCCCCGGCTGCTGCTGATTTTTTGGCCTCAGGTACGGTGACACAAGCCTGTGCCCGCCGGCTTACGTGATGCAGTCGTCCGCTGAAAGCGACAGCGGCAGTTGGCCATAATTTTCTAAATTTGCATTCGTATCGCTAGACGCGTAACGACGGTTACGGTAAATTTGCAACCATGAAGACTGATTCATGGCTAATGCTGATTTACAAGGTGCCCTCCGAGCCATCGGCGAAGCGCGTCGCCCTCTGGCGCCGGTTGAAGGGCCTGGGTGCGATCTACCTGCAAAGCGGAGTCTGCCTGCTGCCCAAGACGGTGCGCCATGTGCGCCACGTAAAAATGATCGAAAACGACATTGCCGCCATGGGAGGCGAGGCGGTGATCCTGGAGACTGTCGCCTTCGACCAAGGTCAACGTGAAAAGGTGCTGGCGAGTTTCACCCAGGATCGTGATGACCAGTATCGCGAGTTCATTGGAAAATGCGAGGCCTTCGAAGCCGAGATCGCCAAGGAGTTTGCAAAAAATAAGTTCACCTATGCCGAGCTTGAGGAAGAAGAGGCCGAACTCAAGAAACTTCAGGGCTGGCTGGAAAAGATCCGGAAGCTCGACTTCTATGGCGCCCCCTTGGCCAAAGAGGCAAGCGATTGGCTGCGCCGTTGCGAGGAGCTGCTCGACGGATATGCGCAGCGCGTGTTCGATGAACAAGGCGGGAACCAATGATGTCCGGAAAGCCGGCCCAGACCCTGGCAAACACTTCGGGCCGTCGGTCGCAATCACTCTGGCGAAAGATCCCATCCGGGGTGTGGGTGCTCGGTTGTGTCAGCCTGCTGATGGATCTGTCCTCCGAGATGATCCACGCGCTGTTGCCTGCATACCTGGTGACTGTGCTCGGAGCTTCCGCGCTCACCGTCGGGATGCTGGAGGGTGTCGCCGAGGCGACGGCTGCCATCACCAAGGTCTTCTCCGGCGCGCTGAGCGACTGGCTCGGCCGGCGCAAGCTGCTGGCGGCCATCGGCTATGGCCTTGCGGCACTGACCAAACCGGCGTTTCCGCTGGCTCCGTCCGTTGGCTGGTTGTTCGCGGCGCGATTTATCGACCGGGTCGGCAAAGGCGTCCGCGGGGCGCCACGGGACGCGCTCGTGGCCGATATGGCTCCACTTCACCTGCGCGGCGCTTGCTTTGGCTTGCGCCAGTCGCTGGATACGATCGGTGCCTTTCTGGGACCGCTCCTGGCCATCGGCCTGATGTGGCTGACGGCGGATCACTTCCAGGCGGTGTTTTGGGTAGCGGTCATACCGGCGCTGCTGTCGGTCGTGCTGATTGTCGTTGGCGTGAGTGAGCCTGATCGGCCACGGGATCAGCGGTCGGTTCGCATGCCTCTGCATCGCGATGAGTTGCGCCGCCTCAGTCGGGGCTATTGGTGGGTTGTGGCCCTGGCGACGGTGTTTACGCTGGCCCGCTTCAGCGAAGCCTTTCTCATCCTGCGGGCACAGTCGGTCGGCCTGTCGCTGACACTGGTTCCGCTCGTTCTGGTGATCATGAGCCTGGTCTATTCCCTGTCGGCCTTTCCAGTCGGGATTCTGTCCGATCGGGTCGACAGAGTGAAGGTTCTCGTCGTTGGCTTGGCGTTGCTCGTTCTGGCCGACCTCATTCTGGCTTATTCGAGCGGTATCGTCGGCATCGGAATCGGCGTCGCATTCTGGGGTCTGCACATGGGCTTCACGCAAGGCTTGCTCGCGACCTTGATCGCCGAAGCGGCGCCAGTCGACCTGCGCGGTACCGCCTTTGGCATGTTCAATCTCATCACTGGCGTGGCATTGCTCGCCGCCAGTGTCATCGCCGGCGCCCTATGGGATGCGGCCGGTCCGCAAGGCACCTTCCTCGCGGGAGCCGGCTTCGCCGCGCTCGCGCTTGCCGGTTTGCAGCTTCTGCGCGGGCGGCTGGGAAAAGTACACCTTGGTTCAACTTGACCAGCACTCATCAGGCACCCCACCACGGGATGCATGAAGGCGCATTTTGAAACCCGAATCGAGCGTCAACAATGTACGAACTTGACGCAGGGGGGCTGCCACCGGCATCTTCGCTGCCATAGTGGTCTGGCTCCTTTACCGCGAAGGCTCACGACTCGACCGCCTGCTCACCAGCATCTGGTAATCATCCAGAGACGATTCTTATGATCGAGAGATTGTTCAACGCCATCCTGCCATCCATCGAGCACTTCCACACACTGGGTTATTGGGTGGCCTTCTTTGCGGCTTTGCTGGAAACGGCGCTTGTGGCCGGGTTGTTTGTGCCCGGCTCGACCCTGCTGCTGTTGCTGGGGGCCTTGGCGGCCGGCAGTTACCTGGACTTCGGTGATCTGTTGTGGTTCGCCATCGCCGGCGCCGTTCTTGGCGACAATTTCAATTTCTGGCTTGGAGAACGTTACGGCAAGAAATGGACGTGCGGCGGCATCTGGTTTCTGACCCCGGATCATTTCGAGCAAGCCCACCGCTTTTTTGATCGGCATGGCGCAAGGAGCGTCTTTCTCGGGCGCTTCATACCGAGCGTCAAGGAAATTGCGCCATTCGTCGCCGGCACAGTAGGGATGCGGTATCGCACGTTCCTGCTCTGGAACGTCCTGGGCGCCATCGGGTGGGGACTACAGTGGGTCGGCGGTGGCTACCTGTTCGGGCAGTCGCTCAAGATTGCGCAAACGTGGATGTCGCGCGCCGGGATGGTGCTGGTGGCCGTGCTGATCGCCTGGGCGCTGCTTTGGCTCTTTAAGCGCTTCGTCGTGCACAAGGGCCGGGAAACGTGGAGGGTGGCGGTTTCGCTCATCCGCTCGGTCAAGGAGGCGCTGGGTCGAAATCCCTATGTACGGCGATGGGTGCACCGACATCCGGAGAGCATCCGCCTGCTCGCAAATCGTGTCGATCGCACGCATTTTCAGGGCTTGCCGCTGACAGTTCTTGCCCTGGCGTTTACCTATGTGCTGGCCTTGTTTGCGGGCATTGTCGAGGATGTTGTCACCGCCGATCCGATTGTCGCGATTGATCACGCAACGGCCCAACTGGTCGCCGCTTTCCGCGCGCCGGCCGCCATTCCTCCGTTCGTGTGGATAACCGATCTGGGTCAAGCGCCGGTGGTTGGAGTGCTGTTGGTTATAGCGTGCCTTTTGCTCTGGCTCATGAACCGGAAATATGCGATTGTGGGCTTGCTGGCGTCGAGCCTGGGAGCGGCGGCTTTCAGCGCGCTGGGCAAATTGGCCTTTGAGCGGCCACGGCCGACTGGAGCCGTTCTGCTCGAAGCGTCCTATTCCTTTCCGAGCGGGCACGCTACCAGCGCCGTCGCCTTCTACGGTTTCTTGGGCTATCTGTTGATCCGCTCAGCGACCCGGTGGAAGGTGCGGGTCAACCTGTTCTTCGCGACTGCTGCGCTGGTACTCCTGATCGGCTTGAGCCGCATCATGCTCGGCGTGCACTATCTGAGTGACATCTGGGCAGGTTACCTGGTCGGTGCACTTTGGCTTATTGTGGGCATCAGCCTGACGGAATGGCTGAGTGCAGGCGGGCAAATTGCTTGGAATACACCAACCGAAAGCCGCCGAAAGTTGGCGGCGTTCAGTCTTGTCGCGATCTCGGCCGCCGGGTTCGTTGCCTATGCCGCCACTCGCACGCCGGCACCCCCGGTTTCTGCACCGGAAACAATAATCCAAGTCAATCGCCCTTTGGACGAAATGCTGCGTACTCAAAAACTTACAGGTACATCGTCTCTGCTCGGCGCGTCTGAACAGCCGCTATCGTTTGCCGTCGTCACGCCAAACGCGGACGCGTTGTCCGCACTTCTGAGCCGGGCAGGCTGGCTCCCCGCCGATAGTCCGGGTCCGAAAAATCTGCTGCGCCTTGCCCGACAGGGTCTGGATTACACCACGGCACCGCTCGCGCCAGCGCTCTGGAACAACCGTGTCAACGATCTGGCTTTCGAACGGCCGATTCAGGATTCGCAGGGTAGGGCGGTTGCAACTATCCGGCTATGGCAAACCCCTTTCCGTGTCGGGGTGAAACAGATCTTCGTGGGAGTGGCGCGGACATACAACGGCATCCGCTGGGGCATTCTCCATACGGTCTCGCCCGATGTGGATGCAGCAGCTGAACGATTTGTTGAATCGCTCAAGCAGTCCGGACAGCCGTTCACGATCTGCCAACGCTCGCTGACCGTGCCGATGATGGGCTCGTATTTGATGGGCGACCGTTTCTTCACACGGGGGCAAATATGGCTGCTCGATCCGGGTGGCGGCACTGATGCCGCAGATATCTGCGGCGCTCACGGGCCAAGGCAATGAAAAACCAGTCGTTCCCGAGAAAAGTACGCAATGCGCTCTCCGGCATCGGTTTCGCGTGGGCTAAGGAAGGTGTTCGAAACGACGATACAGCGAGCTTTTGATGAGCAAATTTCGCAATGTCGCCGAATCTGGTTTTGCAGCGGTCAGATGGACCCCAAATGTGTGTGTCTTGGCTCCATATCGACCCGTTGGCGATGATTCCCCAGATTCCGGGCGCACCTATCCTGCCGCGGCCTGCAAAATTCTCTTGCGCACCATCCACAGATTGGCCAGGGCAAACAGTGTGTGCAACTGCGCCGTGTTCTTGGCAAGTCCCCGGTAGCGTATCTTGACATGTCCGAACTGAAGCTTGAGCACGCGAAACGGATGCTCCACCTTGGAGCGGATGCGCGCCTTGGTGCGATCAAGCCGGTCGGTCAGCACATCTGCTTCCCCCTTCTTGACCAGCTTGCGCCGCTTGCCGGGCATCTTCGCCACATGCCACGTGACATCAGGATGACGGTCCTTGACCTGCTGGCGCTTGTGCGCACCGCGGTAGCCCGAGTCGGCAAATACATCCGCTTCACCGCCGTGCAGCAGCTTGTGCGCCTCGGTGAGGTCGTGTGCATTGGCAGGTGTCGTAGTCACGGTGTGCACCAGGCCAGAGTCAGCGTCCACGCCGATATGTGCCACCTGTGCGGCCTCGCTGCGCTCGTGACCGCATCCCGCTGCGCGGGACCGCCCTGCGGGCGTCCAGCGCCTTCGGCTGGTCATCCCAAAGTGCCACTGATTCCCTTTCTTGGTCGTTCGCAGCTGTGCGCTCGCGCTGCTCACCATCTCGGGATCACGCGTACCACCCTTGTTCTTGGTGGAGCTGGGCGCGGCAATGATGGTGGCATCCACCGCCGTGCCTTCCTTCAGCATCAGGCCACGACCGGCCAGCAGCTCGGAGACGGCGCCAAAGATCTGCTTGGACAGATCGTGACGCTCCAGCAGATGGCGAAAACCGAAGGTTTCACCAAAACCGAAGGTTTCACCAAAACCGAAGGTTTCACCAAAGCGCAAGATGCTGACCCGGTCGGGGATGCGAGAGGTGCGGCCAAGACCGGCGAACTGTTGGTACAACGGCACATCAAACAGCGCTTCTTCCATGGCCACATCCGTGAGGCCAAACCACTGCTGCAAGAAGTGGATGCGCAGCATGATTTCAACATCAAAGGGTGGGCGGCCGGTCTTGGCGCGAGAGGCATGCGGCTCGATCAGCGCGAGCGGCTCGGCCCAAGGGCACCACCTGCTCCATCTCACCCAGAAACACCGCCTTGCGCGTGTGGCGGCGGCTCAGGTCAAGGCCAAGATCTCGCTGTTTGGGCCTCACCTGGAGCTATTGTCCGGAGCGCTCCTGCGTCAGACAAGTCGAAGGTGGGGTGTTGAACACCCTCCCCAATTCTTCCCTTGCTGCGAATGATTTCTGCATACCTGTCATATTCCTGTCATACGGGCTTCTTATAGTTTGCGAACACCTTTCAACGACAGAGGATTGCAATGAAAATGAAGTTCTGCACCACCATGATGGGCTTGGCAACCGTTTCTGTGGCCTGCGCGCTGCCGGCCAGCGCGCAGGACGTCACCGGTGCCGGCGCCACCTTTCCGGCGCCCGTCTATGCCAAATGGGCGTCCGACTACCATAAAGCCACTGGCGCCAAGATCAATTATCAGCCCGTGGGCTCGGGTGCCGGTATCCGCCAGATCGAAGGCAAAACGGTTGACTTTGGCGCCTCCGACATGCCGCTCAAGGACGCTGAGCTGGATGCAAAGGGGCTGCTGCAATTTCCGACCGTGATTGGCGGCGTGGTGCCCATCATCAACGTCAAGGGCGTCGCTCCGGGCCAGATGAAGCTCAATGGCCAGGTCCTTGGCGACATTTACCTGGGCAGGATCACCCGGTGGAACGACGCGGACATCAAGGCGCTGAACCCGGACCTGGATTTGCCGGACGCTGCCATCGCTCCGGTGCGCCGTGCCGATGGTTCAGGCACGACCTTCATCTTCACCAACTACCTGAGCAAGGTCAACGCCGAGTGGCAGACCCAAGTGGGCGAGGGCACGGCAGTGAACTGGCCGGTGGGCACCGGCGGCAAGGGCAACGAAGGGGTGGCCGCGTTCGTGGGCAGGCTGGCCAATGCCATCGGCTATGTGGAATACGCTTATGTCAAGCAAAACGACATGACCTACACCCTGCTGCAAAATGCCGACGGTCACTTCGTGGCGCCCAGGGCTGCTGCCTTCAAGGCGGCCGCCGCCGGCGCCGATTGGGACCAGAGCTTTTATCAGATCCTGACCGAACAGCCGGGTGCAAACGCCTGGCCCATCAGCGGTGCCACCTTCATCTTGATGCACCAGAAGCAGGACAAACCAGCGAAAGCGGCCGCCGCACTCAAGTTTTTTGAATGGGCCTACCAAAACGGTGACCCCGCGGCAGACGCGCTCGACTATGTGCCGTTGCCGGCCGGCGTGAAGGAGATCGTGATGACAAGCTGGAGCAGGATCAAGGATGGATCCGGCCATGTCGTCGAGTACCGGTAAACCCGTCAGCGGCTGTCCTTTGCCAGTGGCATGATGCAAGAGGCCATTGACCTGTCCGCCACGCTTGCACCCGGGCAACCGCCGCCGGCGTGGCCGGTCACGGGGCCGCGCCGGCAGCACCGCTCCGGCCCGCTGCTGGACCGGTTGTTCGGCTGGGCCGCGGCGGGCGCAGCCTGGTTGACGCTGGGCCTGCTGCTTGGCATCCTGGTCTCACTGCTGATTGGCGCCTGGCCCGCCATCCGGGAATACGGGCCTGGGTTTCTCACCAGCGCCGTCTGGGATCCGGTCAGGAACGAGTACGGCGGGCTGGTCATGATCTACGGCACGCTGGCCAGCTCGTTCATTGCACTGGTGATCGCCGTGCCCGTCAGTTTTGGCATTGCGCTGTTTTTGACGGAGCTGTCACCGCCCTGGCTCAAGCGGCCGCTGGGCACGGCCATAGAGCTGCTGGCTGCGGTGCCGTCCATCGTCTACGGTATGTGGGGACTGCTGGTATTTGGTCCCATTTTGGCAACGTACGTGCAGCAGCCCATGCAAACCCTGTTCGCCGGCATACCCTACCTGGGCGCGCTGTTTTCGGGGCCACCGGTGGGTATCGGCATTTTGTCGGCCGGCATCATCCTGGCGATCATGATCATCCCCTTCATCGCCGCGATCATGCGCGACGTGTTTGAGGTGACGCCAGCGCTGCTCAAGGAATCGGCGTACGCCCTGGGCGCAACCACCTGGGAGGTGGTGTCCAGGATCGTGCTGCCGCACACCAAGGCCGGCGTCATGGGCGGCATCACGCTGGGCCTGGGCCGCGCGCTGGGCGAGACCATGGCGGTGACCTTCGTCATCGGCAACTTCAACCAGCTCGACTCACTGAGCCTGTTCGAGGCCGCCAACAGCATCACCTCGGTACTGGTGAACGAGTTCGCCGAGGCCGCCCCCGGCCTGCATCAGGCGGCCCTGCTTTATCTGGCACTGGTGTTGTTCCTGATCACGTTTGTGGTGCTGACCCTGTCCAGGCTGCTGCTGGCACGGTTGCGCAAGAATGAAGGAGTCCGTGCATGAGCAGCGTCGGGCAGCCGGATGCACGTCTGGCCGAATTTGTACGGCGCAAGCGCACCAACCGCATGGCGCTGTCGCTGTCGCTGGCGGCGATGCTGTTTGGCCTGTTCTGGCTGGCCTGGATCCTGTGGACCACGGTGCGCCTGGGGCTCAGCGGGCTGGCACTGGCCACCTTCACGGAAATGACGCCGCCGCCCAACGAGGCGGGAGGACTTGCCAACGCCATCTACGGCTCGCTCGTCATGGTGGCCACGGCCACCTTCATCGGCACGTGCATTGGCGTCATGGCCGGCATTTACCTGGCCGAGTACAACCCCAGGGGCTGGCTCGCGTCGGTGACGCGCTTTGTCAATGACAGTCTGCTGTCGGCCCCGTCCATTGTCATCGGGCTCTTCGTCTATGTGGTTGTCGTGGCCCGCTTCAAGTCGTTTTCAGGGTGGGCGGGAGCACTGGCGCTGGCACTGATCGTGATCCCGGTGGTGATACGCGCCACCGAGAACATGCTGCAACTGGTGCCCGCCAGCATGCGCGAGGCCGCCTATGCGCTGGGCGCGCCCAAGTGGAAAGTCATCCTTGGCATCACCCTGCGCGCCGCTCGGGTGGGCGTGGTAACCGGGGTTCTGCTGGGCATGGCCCGCGCTGCGGGCGAGACGGCGCCGCTGTTGTTTACCGCCTTGAGCAACCAGTTCTGGAACGCTGACATGAGTCAGCCCATGGCCAGCCTGACCGTGACCATCTTCAAGTTTGCCATGAGCCCCTATGAGAACTGGCAAAACCTGGCGTGGGCCGGCGTGCTCCTGATCACCGCCGCCGTGCTTGCGCTGAATATCCTGGCCCGCGTGCTGACGCGCAATAAATGAGGCGGCAAACGGGCCAGGCAAGTCAAATGCAACACATCATGATGACAACCGCCAACACAAAACCGAAAATTGCGATCCGGGACCTGAACTTTTATTACGGCAAATTCCACGCCCTCAAGAACATCAATCTGGACGTGCCGGAAAACAGGGTCACGGCGTTCATCGGCCCCTCCGGTTGCGGCAAATCAACGCTGCTGCGCACCTTCAACCGCATGTTCGAGCTTTATCCGGAGCAGCGCGCAGAAGGCCGGATCCTGCTCGATGGCGAGGACTTGCTGACGTCGCGGCAGGACGTGGCCCTGCTGCGCGCCAGGATGGGCATGGTGTTTCAAAAGCCGACGCCGTTCCCGATGTCGATCCACGACAACATCGCCTTCGGCGTCAGGCTGTTTGAGCGCCTGAACGCCACCGATATGGAAGAGCGCGTCGAATGGGCCCTGCGCAAGGCCGCGCTGTGGAGCGAAGTGAAGGACAAGCTGAACCAGAGCGGCACCAGCCTGTCGGGTGGCCAGCAGCAGCGCCTGTGCATTGCGCGTGGCATTGCCATCAAGCCCGAGGTCTTGTTGCTTGATGAACCCTGCTCGGCGCTCGATCCCATTTCCACCGCCAAGATCGAGGAGCTGATTGCCGAGCTCAAGGACGATTACACCGTGGTGCTGGTCACGCACAACATGCAGCAGGCCGCGCGCTGCAGCGATTTCACGGCCTACATGTATCTGGGCAGTCTCATCGAATTTGGCGTCACCGAAGAGCTGTTCTTCAAGCCCCGACGCAAAGAGACCGAAGATTACATCACCGGCCGCTTTGGCTGACCATGAAAGTATGAACCTAGAATCCGCAGTTGACCGCTTATTTTCTTTGGCAGCCATTTGTTATTGCTCGAGTTTTTGTGTTTTTCAATGCCCACCCATCAGGTGAAGACGCTATGCGCCTGATCGCACAGCGCTGGCCGCGCCATGCCGCGTTGCTCCGCCTTGCAGACAGTAGTCTGCGGCGTTGTCGCCCTTGCAGGGCGCCCCGCAGCCAGAGGCAGCTTCTGTTCGTGCTGTCCAAAGGTGCGCAGGCACCTTTGGAGCCGCAGCACTCACCCTTGCCTGACACGCCCTTCGCTGCACGCTCAGGCGCATCCAACTGCGGAATCTAGGATGAAAGCAAACACCATGTCCAACAAGCATTTGTCAACCCAGTTTGACAGCGATCTGAGCAGCGTCTCGGCGCGCGTCATGGAGATGGGCGGACTGGCCGAATCGCAGATCCGGCAGGCGATTCATGCGCTCGCCACGTTCAGCGCCGAAGCGGCCGAGCAGGTGATAGCGGTGGAGCCGCGCGTGAACGCGATGGAAATCCAGATCGACCGTGAGCTGGCGTCCATCATTGCGCTGCGCCAGCCCACGGCGCGCGACCTGCGCTTGCTGATTGCCATCTCCAAGACCACGACCAATCTGGAGCGGGTCGGTGACGAGGCCAAAAAAATTGCGCACAAGGTCAAGTCCATCATCGACAGCGGCACCGTGCTGACCCTGCCGTCTTCCGAGTTGCGGATCGCTGCCGACCTGGCGTCGGCCTTGCTGCACAAGGCGCTGGATGCGTTGGCCCGGCTGGACACGGCCGCAGCGCTGAGCATTGTCAAGGAGGACGACTTGATCAACGAGGAGTTCTCAGGTTTTGTGCGCAAGCTCATCACCTACATGATGGAAGACCCGCGTACCATTTCCGCGAGCCTGGATTTGCTGTTCATCGCCAAGGCGATCGAGCGCATCGGCGATCACGCCAAGAACATTGCCGAGTTCATCATCTACATCGTCGAGGGCACCGACGTGCGTCACACGACCATGGAGCAGATCGAGTCGGCCGTGCGATGAACCAGCAGCCCCGCGTCCTGATTGTTGAAGACGAGCCGGACATTGCCGAGCTGGTTGCGGTCAACCTGCGTCACGGCGGTTTCGAGCCCGTCTGGGCACGCGACGGCGTCGCCGCGCAGCGTGAGATCGACGCCGTCCTGCCCGACGTGATCCTGCTGGACTGGATGCTGCCCGGACAAAGCGGCTTGACGCTGGCACGCCGGTGGCGCAGTCATGCCCGTACCAAGGGCGTTCCCATCCTGATGCTGACGGCGCGCGGCGACGAGCCCGACAAGGTGCAGGGGCTGGACGCGGGCGCGGACGACTACATTACCAAGCCTTTTTCAACCCGGGAGCTGCTTGCACGCATCCGCGCCGTGCTGCGCCGGCGCGCACCCGAGCAGGCTGGCACCAGCGTCAAGCTGGGGGCGCTCCTGGTCGATGCCGCGACGCACACGGTCATGTGGCAAGGGCAGCCCATCAAAATCAGCCCGACCGAGTTCAGGCTGCTCAACTACCTGATCAACCATCGCGACCGTGTGCACAGCCGCGCGCAGTTGCTGGACAAGGTCTGGGGCGATCACGTTTTCCTGGAAGAGCGTACGGTTGACGTCCACATCAAGCGCCTGCGTGAAGCGCTGGGCGCTGCGGGTGCCATGGTCGAGACCGTGCGCGGTACCGGCTACCGCCTGAGCGCGCCACCGGCGCCGACACGCCAGGATTGAGCGTCCCGACGGCGCCCGGCAGATCCCACCCGTCATGTTGGCCCGATTCATCACCTTTCTTGCGTTCCAGGCCGCTGGCGCTGGCGCCGGTGGCTGGCTGGCCGGGCCCTGGGCTGCTGCGGCCGGCATGGCGCTGGGGGGAGTGCTCTGGTTCAGTCTGGACCTGTGGCGCGCGTCCCGCGTGCTGCGCTGGCTCAAGGCCAACCAGGCCGGCGGCGCACCGGCGCTGCGCGGCCTGTGGGGCGAGGTCTCGCACCGCACCCGACGCCTGTTGCGCCAGCACGAGCAGCAAACACGGCACAGCCAGGCACGGCTGCAGGAATTTCTGGCTGCCGTCCAGGCGTCGCCCAACGGCGTGGTCTTGCTCGACAAGCTGGGACGCATCGCCTGGTGCAATCAGATCGCGGCCGATCATTTCGGGTTGGACGTTGCGCGCGACCTGCAGCAGCAAATCGGCAACCTGGTGCGCGATCCGGCCTTTGCCGCCTACTGCGCGTCGGCCACCCACGAACGCGAGCTGATCATGCATGGCGCGGGGAGCACGCCGGCGCGGCCGGTGCGCGTCTCGGTGCAGTTGCATCCCTACGGCAACGGGCGCCGGCTGCTGCTGTCGCGCGATGTCACCGCGCTGGAGCGGGCGCAAGCCATGCGCCGCGACTTCGTGGCCAACGTATCGCATGAAATCCGCACACCGCTGACTGTCCTGGCCGGCTTTGTCGAGACCCTGCGCACCTTGCCGCTGGAGCAGGCAGAGCGCGAGCGCTATCTGCAGTTGATGGCGCAGCAGGCGGGGCAGATGCAAAGCCTTGTCCATGATCTGCTGATGCTGTCGCGGCTGGAAGACAGCCCACCGCCAGACGCCGACCACTGGACGCCGGTGTTGCCGCTGCTGGCGCAGTGTTTGCAAGAGGCGCAGACGCTGTCGGCGCTGCTGACTGGCGCCGAGGAGGGCGCGGGACACGATTTGCGACTCCGGACCGCACCCGATGCCGATGCGCGCGGCTGTGGCGAGGTTGCGGCAGCGCCCAATGAGCTGCACAGTGCCCTGTCCAATCTGCTGAACAATGCCGTGCGCTACACGCCCGCAGGCGGCCTCATCGAGGTCAGGTGGCAGCTGCTGCCCGACGGGCGGGCCAGGTTTTCAGTGCAGGACTCGGGGCCGGGTATTGCAGATGAACACATCCCGCGCCTGACCGAGCGGTTTTACCGGGTCGACCGCAGCCGCTCGCGCGAGACCGGCGGTACCGGATTGGGACTGGCCATCGTCAAGCACGTCGCGCAACGATACGGTGCCCGGTTGCACATTCACAGCAGCCCGGGGCAGGGGTCCACGTTTTCCATCGTGTTTCCTGCCAGCAGGGTCCGGCCGCCGCACGTTGCCGCGCCGGTTGCAGCATCAGGCGGAAAAGCGCCGCACGCATAGCAGCCGTTACCACCCGTCAGGACGCCGCTGTCGGGCTGGTGTGCGGCGCCACCATCATGCAAGGTCAGGGCCGCTTGAAAAACGGCACGCAATGCACGCCGTGCCAGCGCACCGCGCCTACAGCATGTTCGCCAAAAACGCCCGCGCCCGCGCGTGCCGGGGCGCGGCAAAGAAGTCGCGTGCCGGTTGTTCTTCAATGATCTGGCCGGCGTCCATGAAGACGACCCGGTTGGCCACCTCGCGCGCAAAGGCCATCTCGTGCGTGACGACGAGCATGGTCATGCGCTCGGCGGCCAGGTCGCGCATGGTGCGCAGCACCTCGCCGGTGAGTTCCGGGTCCAGTGCGCTGGTGGGCTCGTCAAAGAGCAGGATGTCCGGCTCCATGGCCAGCGCGCGCGCAATCGCCACGCGCTGCTTCTGGCCGCCGGACAGGTGGCCGGGGTAGCTGCCGGCCTTCTCGGCCAGCCCGACCTTGGCCAGCAGTTGCGCGGCATGCGGCACGGCCTGGCCGCGCTTGAGCTTGCGCACCGTCATGGGCGCCTCGATCAAGTTTTGCAGCACGGTCAGGTGCGGGAACAGGTTGAAGTGCTGGAACACCATGCCGGTGCGGCGGCAGATGCGCCTGACCTCCCTGTCGGCCGGGTACCTTGGCACGCCGGCGGCATTGGTACGGACCAGCGTTTCTCCGGCAATTTCTATGCGGCCAGCATCTATGGTTTCCAAATGGTTGAGGCAGCGCAGGAACGTGGATTTCCCCGACCCGGACGAGCCGATGATGGCAACCACCTCGCCGCGCTCAACCGTGAGCGAGACGTCGTTGAGCACGTGCAGCGCGCCAAAGTGCTTGTGCAGGTGCTCGGCACGGATCATGAGCCGGGCCGGACCCGGGAACGAGACCGCATCAGGCTTCATGGGCAGAGTAATGGCGCTCCATGCGCTGGAACACCCAGGTCAGCACCAGCGTCATGAGCAGGTAGAAGATGGCGGCGACCACGAAGGGCGCGATGGAGAAGTCGCGCTGCACGATGCCGCGGGCCGTGCGCAGCAGGTCGTTGAGCGCCAGCACGTAGATGAGCGACGTGTCCTTGACCAGGTTGATGGTCTCGTTGGCCAGCGGCGGCAACGTGTTGCGCAGGACCTGCGGCATGACGATGCGCCGCATGGTCTGCGGGTAGCTCATGCCCAGCGCCTGCGCGCCCTCGTACTGTCCGCGCGCTACCGACTGGATGCCGGCACGGAAGATCTCGGCAAAGTAGGCGCCGTAGTTGAGCACAAAGGCCACCAGCGCCGATGGGTAGTCGGGCAGGCGGATGCCGATGACCGGCACGAACGGTAGCGCATAGTAGACGAACAGCAGCTGCAGCATCAGCGGCGTGCCGCGCATGAGCCAGACAAAGCCGCTGACCGCGAGCCGCAGCACGCCCCAGCGTGACAGCCGCAGCAGCGCCAGCATCAGCCCCAGCGGCAGCGACAGCAGCAGCGTGATGAAAAACAGCCCGAGCGTGATGCCCGAGCCGTCAATCAGCGGCGGCAGGATGCGCAGCAGGTAGTCCATGGCCGAAGCGGTCGGCAGGGCAGCGCTGTCTTCGCGAAGGGGCGTGCAGCAGAAGCGGGCCGCGCCCGCTCCGGTTCAGCCCGTGCCGCCGCCCGTGGTTACTTGAAGATGTTCTTGCCGAACCACTTCTCGGAAATCTCGGCGCCCGTGTCGCTGGCCTTGAGCGCGTCCAGCACCTGGTCGAGCCGCTGGAGCAGTTCGGTATCGTCCTTGCGCACGCCCACGCCGTATTCCTCGGCGCCAAAGTCCTGGTCCAGGACCCGGTACTTGCCCGGCTTCTTGGACGTGTAGTAGCGGCCCACGACCTCGTCAAGCACCACGGCGTCCAGGCGGCCCACTTCCAGATCAAGCAGCGCGGTGATGTTGTCGCCGTACTTTTTCAGCGCCTTGAAGCTGGCGGCGGTCTTCTCGTCTTTTTCTATGGCATCAATCGCGCTGCTTCCGTTCTGCGCGCCCACGGTCTTGCCCGCCAGGCCGGCCTTGTCCTGGATGTCCGACTCGTCCTTGACGATGACGATCTGGTGGTTCTCCATGTACGGCTTGGTGAACGCGATGTTCTTCTTGCGCTGCTCGGTGATGGTCAGCCCGTTCCACAGCACGTCCACGCGCTTGCCGTTGAGCTCGGCTTCCTTGGCATCCCAGTCTATGGGCTTGAACTCGACCTCCATGTCCAGCTGCTCCGCAGCCGCGCGCGCCAGGTCGACGTCAAAGCCGACCAGCTTGTGGTCATCGTCGCGAAAGCCCATGGGCGGGAAGCTGTCGTCCAGGCCCACGACGATCTTCTGGGTGGGCGCCTGCTGCGCCAGCGCCTGCTGCGCCGCGATGGGCACGGATGCCAGCGCGGCTGCTGCGGCCAGCCCCAGCACGAGGCGCCGGGCGGAAGAAAAAATGGTCATGTCAAGAGTCGATCCATAAAAACGCCGGAACAACGACCAGCGGCCGGATCCGGAGCAGGGGGAGCATCCGCGGCGAACTGCGGCGCTCGCGCCACAAACGCCAAGTGCGGGTTCTGCGGATGCATCAGGCCGCCCTTGCGGCGGTGCGATTTTCAAACGGGGTTATTGTAGGGCCTGCCCCTGCGCGCTGGCGGCAGGCGCTTGCATCAGCTGCCGACGGTCAGCAGCGCGGACAGCTCCTTTTCAATGGCCAGGCGCAGCAGCGGGTGATGCAGCGGCTCGCCGCGCACCAGGAAGACATCCTCGATGCGCTCGCCCAATGTAACGATCTTGGCCCACTCGACGCCGATGTCGTATTGCGCCAGCACCCAGGCGATTCCGTACAGCGCGCCGGCGCGGTCGCTGGCGCGCACCGACAGCAGCCACTTCTGACGCTTTTCATCCGGGCTGAATTCAACCTTGGGCACGATGGGAAAGCTGCGCACGCGCGGCGATCCGCGTCCCAGCCTGGGTTCGGGCAGGGCGGCGTCGGTGGCGATGATGGCCTGCGGCAGCTCGGCCTCGATCTGGCTGACCAGCGAGCGATTGAATTCCGCTGCCAGCGCGGTCGTGATCTCGAAGGTATCCAGCGCCCAGCCGCCCTGCGTGGTGTGGATGCGCGCATCGACGATGGAAAACGCGGCGCCTTCAAAATAGCGGCAAATGCGGGCAAACAGGTCGGCCTGGTCGCGCGTGTAGATGAAGACCTGCAGCCCGCCTGCCAGCGACGAGCGGCGCGCGCGCGCCACGGTGGACGGCAAGGGGGCGTCGCCGTGGCCTGCGGCATGGGGCTGGCTTGCCAGCTCGCGGATATGCCAGGCAATGTCGCTGGTGGCATGGTGCATGAAATAGCCCACGTCCAGCGTGTTCCAGATCTGCAGCAAGCGCGGTTCGGAATAGCCGGCCTGAACCAGCTTGTGCCAGGCGGCCCGCTTGCGCGCCTCGACCAGCGCCTCCGTACTGGGCTTCCAGCCGCCCAGCGCCCGCGCCGCCAGGTGGTACAGATCCTGCAGCAGCTTGTCCTTCCAGGCGTTCCAGACCTTGGGGCTGGTGCCGCGGATGTCGGCCACGGTGAGCAGGTACAGCGCGGTCAGCCTGCGCTCGTCGCCCACCCGGGACGCAAACGCGGTGATGACTTCCGGATCGCTGAGGTCCTGCTTTTGCGCGACCCAGCTCATGGTCAGGTGTTCGCGCACCAAAAACTCAATGAGACGCTGGTCCGCGCCGGCGACGCCGTGGCGGCGGCAGAAGCGGCGCACGTCGCGCGCGCCCAGCTCCGAGTGGTTGCCGCCGCGCCCCTTGGCAATGTCGTGGAACAGCGCTGCCACGTACAGCAGCCAGGGCTGGTCCCATCCGGCTGCCAGCTGCGAGCCCAACGGAAACTCGTGCGCACGCTCGGGCAGGAAGAAGCGCTCGACGTTGCGCAGCACCGTGAGGATGTGCTGGTCCACCGTGTACGCGTGGTAGAGATCGTGCTGCATCTGGCCCACGATGCGGCGGAACGACCACAGGTAACGGCCCAGCACCGAGGTCTCGTTCATGAGCTGCAGCGTGTCGGCCACGGCGCCGGTATTGCGCAGGATGGCCAGGAACGTGCGGTGGTTGCGCGCGTCGCGCCGGAAGTCCGGGTCCATGAGGCGGCGCGCGTTGTACAGCGCGCGCAGCGTCCGCACCGACAGCCCCTGCGTGCCAGGCGTCTCGGCGTAGACCCGGAACGTCTCCAGGATGGCGTCCGGGTGTTCCTGGTAGAGGCGGTCATGGACCACCTCCAGGCGGCCCTCGCGATCCAGGAAGCGCGAGCCGATGGGAACCAGCGTGATCAGCGGCTCGCGCAGCTTGCGCCGCAGGTATTCTTCCAGCACCTGCAGCAGGATCTGGCTCAGCTGCACCACGGCCTTGGCCGCCCAGTAGTAGCGGCGCATGAGGATCTCGCTGGCGCGCATGCGCACACGCCCGTCCGGGGCCAGGCGATGCGCCAGCCCGAACGATTCGGCCAGCGCGATCTGCTGCTGGAAGACCAGCCGGTCGTCGCCGCGCCCGGCCAGCAGGTGCAGGCGCGAGCGGATCTGGCCGAGCAGGGCCTCGTTGTACTTGAGCTGCTGTACCTCGTGCGCGGTGGCCAGGCCGGCGCGCTGCAAGTCATCCCAGCGCGTGCCCAGACCGGCGGCACGGGTGACCCAGAGGATGAGCTGCAGGTCACGCAGGCCGCCGGGCGATTCCTTGCAGTTGGGCTCCAGCGCGTACGCGGTATCGCCGTGCTTGATGTGCCGCTGCCGCATCTCCAGACGCTTGGCCACAAAGAAATCCAGCGGCCGCAACTGCTGCATGAACCGCTGCTGCAGCTGCGCAAACAGCATGTGGCTGCCAGCGACCCGGCGTGCCTCAAGCAGCGCGGTCTGTACCGTGATGTCACGTGCGGCCAGCGCCATGCTCTCTTCTACCGTGCGCACGCTGGAGCCGATCTCCAGCCCGTGGTCCCAGCAGCGGCCGACAAAGTTCTCGACCTGCTCGCGCAGCTTGCGGTCGGTGGCGGCGCGGCTGCCTTGCGGCAGCAGCACCAGCACGTCCACGTCAGACTGCGGGTACAGCTCGCGTCTGCCGTAGCCTCCCACCGCGACCAGCGCGCAGCGCCCGCGGAATCCGGCTTCCTTCCACAACCTGCGCAGCGCCCGGTCTGCCAGCACCGCCAGCCGGTACAGGTCCGAGCGCACCCCGCGCACGGTGATTCCGGCACGCAGCATGCCTGCCAGCAACTGCTCCTTCTGGCCGCGGTAGTCCAGTTTGCCCGACTGTGTTGTCGACATGCCGCCTGAAAGTGGCTTTCCCGCGGTCACCGCGTCATCCTGCGCGCGGGCCGTCACGCGCAGCGCCACGGGCGGATCCTTGCTGCCATCCCGGTTCAATCTGGATTCCTGCCGGCTCAGGCGTCGACCGTGGCCTGCGCGAATTCCGGGATCGCGGGGCTGCCCGCGGACAGCGTCAGGACCTCGTACCCGCCTGGCGTCACGACAACGGTGTGCTCCCATTGCGCTGACAGCGAGCGGTCCTTGGTCACGATGGTCCAGCCATCGGGCATCTCGCGGATCTCGCGCCGGCCGGTGTTGAGCATGGGCTCCACGGTAAAGATCATTCCGGGCTCCAGCTTCACGCCGGTACCCGGTGAGCCATAGTGCAGCACCTGCGGCTCTTCATGAAAGACCTGCCCGATGCCATGGCCGCAGAATTCGCGCACCACCGACAGGCCATGGCCCTCGGCAAATTGCTGGATGGCATGGCCGATATCGCCCAGATGCGCTCCGGGCCGGATCTGCGTGATGCCCAACCACATGGCTTCGTAGGTCAGCGCGCACAGCCGCGTTGCAGCAATCGAGCACTTGCCCACCTCAAACATGCGGCTGGTATCACCGTGCCAGCCATCCTGGGTAATGACGGTGACATCCAGGTTGATGATGTCGCCCTTTTTCAGTTTTTTCTCGCTGGGAATGCCGTGGCAAACCACGTGATTGACCGACGTGCACAGATGGCCCGGATACGGCGGGTAGCCCGGCGGCTGGTAACCGATGGTGGCCGAACGCGTGCCCTGCTGCGCCATGTAATCCGCTGCCAGCCGGTCGATCTCCAGCGTCGTGACGCCAGGCTTGATGTGCGGTGCCAGATGGTCCAGTACTTCAGCGGCAAGCCGGCAGGCCACGCGCATGCCGGCAATGTCCGATTCATTCTTGATCGTGATACTCATGACTTCAAATTATCCCACTGCCAACCTCTGGCATTTGAGCGCCCCCACGCAACCCGGTTGCAAACCGCCACAGGCATCTGGCAGAAGGCATTTGATGATAGGCTCTTGGGACACCTGCCGGTGCGGGCGCAGCAGCGCGCATCAACGACCACGCAGAGTCAGCAACCCCCCGATCAGCCCACATGCCTGCCAAGCCCATGCCCAGCCAGTTGCCGTACACCAGCGTGGCAGCGGATGACGCGTTCCGCGTTGCGCCGCGCCTGAAGCTGGACAATATTGTCCTGTCCGACGCCATCCCGCAGGTCCTGGCGCAGCTGGATGCCAGTGCGCCAGATTCCAGCACCGGCGCCGGTCCATCCGTCTTGCCAGGCGCGCAGGCCGCGCCCATTGCCGCTGTGCTGGACGCGGAAGCTGCCGACTCCTGGCTGCTGCTGGTTGACCTGTCTGCCGGCAGCACCAGGCTGGGCGAAAGCCTGCTGGTACGAACGCTGCTGCCCGACACCCCGGCGCAGCTTGAACCCGCGCCAGCAGACGTGGATCCGGCCGCGCTGCATGCGCTGCAGCAAGCGGTGCGGGAACTGGCGGATGCGGGCACGCTGCTTGCGGCGCGCTGGCGCGGCAGTGGCGGGCTCGTTGGCTGCCTCGTGGCCATGACCGGGCAGGCCGCGCCGGACGTGGCGATCAACATCGACGCGCTGCTGATCGAAGGCGACGGCGACGGCCGGATGGACAGCGGGGAGGCCAAGAACTGGACCACGCAGATCAGCGGCCTGCGCCACGAGCTGAGCGTGCGTGCCCTGTTCACCGAAGCGCCGGGCGTGGTGCTTCAGGTGCCGGGTGCTGGCCGCCGTGACGCCATGCAGGCCTTGCGCCGGCACGGACTGGGCCGACACAGTCACTTCATCGCGCATCTGCACGCCGGCCAGGCACGCGCTGGTGAGGCGGCAGCGGCTTCTGCGCCCGATGGCCGTCTTTCCATCTGGCGCGACACGCAGTCCATCTTTGCAGCGCCACTTGCGCCGCTGCGCGAGAGCAGTACCCGGCCAGCGGCCCCACCGTGATGATTCAAGGCGCGCGCATCCCGCGACGCCTCGTGCCGCGCAGGCCGCCGGCCCCGAATTTGACGGCGCATGGGATTCGATCAGCTACCATTGAGCGGGCCTGAATCGACAACCTGGACGCGAGAGCAAGACGGCGCAGCGGTCCTGCGCTGCGCACGAGGCACCGCCGCAGCCGTGTCCAGACACCGAAAAGAGACAAGGATCATTGGATGAACAACGCGCGTGTACCCAAGGCGCCGTCCCGCCATCGTTTTCCGCAACAGGCCGGAATGGCGATCGTGCTGGGCCTGCTCCTTGCCGTGCCCGCGCAGGCTGCAGAAGTCGGCGGAGCCGACTTGGCGCTGTTCTGGGGCATCCCGTTTGCCGGCGTCCTGCTCTCCATTGCCATCTGGCCACTGGTGGCACCGCACTTCTGGGACCGCCACTACGGCAAGATCTCCACGGTCTGGTCGTTGCTGTTCTTTGTCCCGTTTGCACTGGTTTTTGGCGCCGATGCCGCCATGCGCGGATTCATCCATGAACTGCTGGCCGAATACCTGCCGTTCATCCTGCTGCTGGTTGCGCTGTTCACGGTGTCTGGCGGCATCTACATCCGTGGCAATCTGCGCGGGAGCCCGCTGCTCAATACCGGCATCCTGCTCATCGGCGCCATGCTGGCCAGCTTCATGGGAACCACCGGCGCGTCCATGCTGCTGATCCGGCCCCTCCTGCGCGCCAACGACAACCGCAAGCACCGCGCCCACGTGGTGATTTTCTTCATCTTCGTCGTCAGCAACATAGGCGGATCGCTGACGCCGCTGGGCGACCCGCCGCTGTTCCTGGGTTTCCTCAAGGGGGTGACCTTCTTCTGGACCGTGGACCACATCTTCGTCGATACGCTGTTCATGATCGCGGTCCTGCTGCCGCTGTTCTTCCTGCTTGACAGCTATATCTACCGCAGGGACGGCGTCAAGCCCGAAGATCCCACGCCCGATACGCGCAGCTTCGGTTTTGAAGGCGCGGTGAACTTCATCCTGCTGGCCTGTGTCGTCGCGCTGGTGCTGGTGAGCGGGATCTGGAAGTCCCCGCTGTCGTTCCACGTGTACGGCACCGACGTGGGGCTGCCCGGGCTCGTGCGCGATGTCGGGTTTGTCGTGGTAACGCTGGTTTCGCTGGCGATCACGCCCAAGGCCGCGCACAAGAACAACGAGTTCAGCTGGGAGCCGATGAAGGAAGTGGCCATCCTCTTTGCAGGCATCTTCCTCACGATCATTCCTGTGATCAGCATGCTCCAGGCCGGTACCGCCGGCCCGTTTGGCGCCATCGTCCGCGCCGTGGCGCACCCGGACGGCTCGCCCAATCCTGTGGCCTATTTCTGGATTACCGGTGCGCTCAGCTCGGTGCTGGACAACGCGCCGACCTACCTGGTGTTCTTCAACACCGCCGGTGGCGATGCCGTCGAGCTCATGGGGCCGCTGGCCAGCACGCTGGCCGCGATCAGCGCCGGTGCCGTTTTCATGGGCGCGCTCACCTACATAGGCAACGCGCCCAACCTCATGGTCAAGGCCATCGCCGAAGAGCAGCACGTGAAGATGCCCAGCTTCTTTGGCTACATGATCTGGAGCGTGGGCATCCTGGTGCCGCTGTTTGTCATCATGACCTGGCTCTTCCTGTGAGCGTCTGTGGCGGTCCGGAACCGTTCAGGCGCATGCTGGGGGCGGCAGGAACGCAAGGGAAGGGGAGGAGTCCAGCCGCTGGCTGCCCCATGCGCAAGGCGCGTTGATGATCAGGGCAACTCGGGCTGCCGGGTCGCGCATGATTCAGGGCACGGCCGCAGTCCAGGCTGCGGTGCCAAACTTGCTGGCAACCAGCGCGCGGGCGCGCTCAAGCTCGCCCGCCGTCAGCGTGCCCGGCGCCAGGCCATGCGCCTGCCTGAACGTTTCAGCCATGGTGGCGATGATCGCGTCGCGCGCCAGCCCGGTCTGGCTGCGCAGCGGATCCACGCGCTTGGCAGCGCTTGGCGTTCCCTTGTCAGACATCTTCTCGCGACCGATGCGCAGCACCTTCAGCATCTTCTCCGCGTCTATGTCATACGCCATGGTCGTGTGATGCAGGACGGCGCCGCCGCGGCGCGCCTGCGCCGAGCCGGCAATCTTGCCCTTGTCCGACGTGATGTCGTTCAGCGGCTCGTACCATGCCCGGACGCCGACCCGGGCCAGCGCGTCCAGCGCCCACTGGTCAAAAAAGCCATACGACTGCTGGAATGTCATGCCCGCAACCAGCGCTTCCGGCGCGTAGATCGAGTAGGTGACGCAGTTGCCGCCCTCCATGAACATCGCGCCGCCGCCGCTGATGCGCCGCACCACGTTGATTCCCAGTGCCTGCGCCGCTTCAGCGTCCACCTCGTTGGACAGCGATTGAAAGCGGCCAATGACCACGCAGGGCAGTTCCCATTCCCAGACGCGCAGCGTCGGGGCGCGCTGGCCACTGGCCACGGCGTCCAGCAGCACCTCATCCAGCGCCACGTGCAGGCTGGGTGCCTGCGGCGGCTCATGGACCAGCTGCCAGTCGTAGTCGCTCCAGGTCGTCCGCTTCATTGCGCATCCTCCAGCGCGCGCTCCACGGCAATGGCCACGGCCTCGGCGCTGATGCCGTACATCTGCACGCCGGCGTCCAGGCTGTTGCTGATGGCGCGGATGCGGTCCGTGCGCAAGCCCCGGGCGGGGAGCCCGGTCAGCGCCCGGTTGATCTGTTCCAGCGCGCTGTCCGGCTCCAGGAAAAAATCGCCGCTGATCTGCACCGACGCCAGCCTGCCTGCAACAACCTGCAAGTCTGCCACCACCAGCTTGCCACCGGGCATCTTGTATTCGCCGTGCATGATAATCTGTCGCTTCCTGCTTCCTGCGGCAGGCCGGATCCTGTCCTGCGCTGCCGCATGAGACGATACGCCACTTTGCCAACCCGCGTCAGCGCCGCAGTCAATCCGCCCACCAACGAGGGCACAGGCGGCAACAAACACGGAAAGAGGACAAGCAAACCGCCATGCGCAGTTTCAGTCTGCTGGGCATCATCATCGCACTGGTTGTTGCGGGCCTGCTCGTGAAGCGCCAGCTGTCGGTCATGAAATCAGCTGCGCCGCCACCGGCGATCCCGAGCCCCGATGCAACCCGCCAGGCACCCGTTACCGAGCAGGTGAAAGACACCTTGGACCAGATCATGCGCGAGCGACAAACCGCACTGGAGCAGGCAGAGGGCGCGGCCCGCTGAAGGCCACCACCTCATGCGCGGCAGCGCCACCATCCGATGGACCCCACATCGCAACCCGACACGGCGGCAATCAGCGACGCAGCAGCCATGCAGCAGGCGCTGCATGGTGCGCATCGTGCAGGAGAAGCGGGCGAAGTGCCGGTGGGCGCGGTCATCGTGCACGCCGGCCGCATCGTGGGCCGCGGCCACAACACGCCCATTGCAGACCACGATCCCAGCGCGCATGCCGAGATCAACGCGCTGCGCGAGGCCGCGCGCGAGCTGGGGAACTATCGCCTGGATGCATGCACGCTGTATGTCACGCTGGAACCCTGCATCATGTGCGCAGGCGCCATCCTCAACGCCCGCATCGGCCGCGTTGTTTTTGGCGCGCCAGATCCCAAGGCCGGCGCAGCAGGGTCCGTCGTCGATCTCTTTGCCGATCGCCGGCTCAACCACCGGACCGAAATCCAGGGCGGCGTGCTGGCCGATGAAAGCCGGGCCATCCTCCAGGGATTTTTCCGCGCGCGCAGGAGCCGGCGTGACGATGCGCTGCTGCCCGATAACGCACTGAGGACCCCGGACGCAGCCTTTGACGGACTGCCGGACTATCCGTGGCCGCCCCTGTACGTCAACCAGCTTCCCGCGCTGGGCGGATTGCGCATGCATTACGTGGACGCCGGGCCACGGCAAGCGAAGCACACCTGGCTGTGCCTGCACGGCAGCCCCCTGTGGAGCTATGCATACCGCCACATGATCAGCGCCCTGGCTGCCGCCGGCCAGCGCGTCATTGCGCCGGACCTGCCGGGTTTTGGCAAGAGCGACAAGCCAAAGCGGGCGAGGGCGCAGCTGCTCGAGTGGTACACCGGAGTTCTCCACGAGCTGGTCGAGCATCTGGACCTGCAGCACGTCATCCTGGTTGGCCAGGGCCTGGGCAGCCGGCTTGCCGCGCGCCTGCCTGCCCGCGCACCCTTGCGCCATGCGGGCGTGCTGCTCCTGGACGCCGCTGGTGTCGCCAGCGACGCGCCAGCGCCATCAGCACCAGAGTACCGTTTTCACGCAACCACAACGCAAACGCACAATAAAGAGCAGGCTTGGACGGCGCCCTTTCCAAACGCCGGTTTCAAGGCCGCCATCCGCGCCTGCGCCGCGCTGCCACCGCTCTTGCCAGAAGACGTCCTGGCCTTCTGGCAAGAGCGGTGGCAAGGCAAGAGCGGGGTCATCCGCATGTATCCTGATGGCAAGCCACCGTTCCGGGTGGTTGCGTTCGATGCGGCAGAAATCCAGCACAACCTGCCCGCATCGGACCAACACCCGCTGCCGGCGTGGCTCGGCTCGGCTCGCGCCGCTTCGGCCGTCGTTGACGAAGCGCTGGCATGGCTTGCAAGCGATTGAACCACACGCGGCTGGCGCAGGCAGCTCGAAAAAGACCCAACCATGGCCCACATCTACGTCTATTCGCCTTCCGGCGCCGTCATCGACCGCCGGTCCTTCCACCGCGGCATCAAGCGCCTCCAGGCGCTGGGCCACGAGGTCGAGGTCGACCCCGACGCGCTGGCGCGCTTTCAGCGTTTCGCTGGCGACGATGCAACCCGCCTGGCCGCCATCACTCGCGCGGCACGGAGTGGGGCAGACGTCGCGCTCATCAGCCGCGGCGGATATGGGCTGACGCGCCTGCTGCCGTCTATGCCGTGGGACGCCATTTGCCGGGCCGTGGACAAAGGCATGCACTGGGTCGGTTTCAGCGACTTCACCGCGCTGCAGCTCGGGCTGCTCCGCGGGCACCCCCATGCCGTCACCTGGGCCGGCCCGGCGCTCTGCGAGGGATTCGGTCAGCTCACCGGCAGCGACGATGCTGCAGGCGAGCAACCCGACGAGGTCATGCTGGCCTGTTTTTCAGACCTGATGGCCGGAACCGGAGAAGGCACCGGCTGGCAACTTCCCGCCAGCGACCGCCGCGCGCTGCAAGGCCGGCCCGACCTGCTGGCCCAGCACGCCACGCTCTGGGGCGGCAACCTGGCCATGATCGCAAGCCTGATCGGCACCCCCTGGCTGCCGTCAATCCGGCAGGGCGTGCTGTTCCTGGAAGACGTGGGTGAACACCCATACCGCATCGAACGCATGCTCCTGCACCTGTTGCACGCCGGCATCCTGGCGCAACAACAGGCGGTGGTGCTGGGCCAGTTCACCTGTTACAGCAAGGGCGCCATCGATCGCGGGTTCAGCCTGGCGACGGTTGTCGACCACCTGCGCGCACATACCCAAACACCCATCCTCACCAACTTGCCGTTTGGTCACGTGCCCACCAAAGTCCTGCTTCCCGTTGGCGCAGCAACAGATCTGGTGATCGACAAAGGCGAGGCGCTCTTGTTGTGGGGGCATTTGCACTGACGACAAATACGGCGGCAGTCTTGGATCAATCCATCTCAATATCTTCTTATTAACATAATATACATTGTATAAAGCCGATGCTGGGGCTTTCTTGCCCCGGCACGTTCGGCAAACCCGCATCGAGCAAGGCCGCAAGCTGCGCGCCATGTACCGCTCGCTGGGGCTTTCTCGTGCCCAGTGTGCGCAGTTCCTGCACGTCTCGCTGCGCACTTTACATAACTGGGAATCGGGCACCCACGCCATCCCGTTCGCCGCCTTCAAGCTGCTGCGCATCCACTGCCATATGGAGCTGCCCGGCGCCGCTTGGCGCGGCTGGTCGCTCTCGCGCGGCAAGCTGTGCACGCCTGAGGGCCACGAGCTGGATCCGCGGGACGCGGCTTGGTGGTCCTTGCTGGTGCGCCGTGCCGAGACCGGCGTCCGGGCCATCACCGCGCTGACACGCCTGCGGGAATCTATAGCCGCCGCAGCGCCGCTGCCCTGCTGCCGAGAGCCCGCAGGCCCAGGGCAGCGGCGCTGCGGCGGCGTGTCTGATCTCGCGGCCGTTGAGCCCGGATCTGCCACGACAGCTTTGGTGGCACCAGGTGGGACTTCCCCCCCGTTATGTAACACGGGGGGAAAGTAGGGAAAAATGATGTCAGATTGCCACCACCGAGGAACGAAGGGTATCCCATGAAAACAACCACGATTCGGCTGCCGGCGGAGCTGGCCAGAGAGGTGCAGGAGCGCGCGGACTGGCTGGGGCTGAGCTTCAACGCCATGGTGGCTGTCGCGCTCGATTCGTACCTGGGCCAGGACCGCCCGCGGGTACCGGCGCCGCTGTCGCCTGTGGCTGCGTCCGCTCGTGCAGAGCGTGGACTCGGGGGGAAAGTTTCGGATCGGGGGGCGGTGCCAGTTGCCCTGTCACGTCAACAGCGGCGCGCCCTCGAGCGCGAAGCCGCCAAAAGGAGCTGAAATGACTGAAGAGGAATTCTTGCAGCTGCGTGAGATGGACTCCATCGCCGGGCGCGTCGAGCTGCTGCGCGATCGGCTGCTGAGCTACCCGGGTACCTCCGAGGAGCTGATCGGCGCTCTGCGGGCCTCTGGGGTCCCTTCCCTGCGCGATTTCCTGCGCGATCTCGATCGGCATCTGCCGGCTGCGGGGGATCCGGCATGAGTGATCGCCATGTCCGCTTCTCCTCCTGGGCCGAGTACCGCGCCTTCCGCCGCCGTGGTCTGCGCGCTCGTCTGATCGCTCGCGGCGTGATCGTCCCGGCCGCCCCGCCCTCTTCTTTGCCCAACAGGGAGAGGTTGCAAACAGCGGCGAGGGTGCCCCGTTTGCTGTCGGCGGCAGCGGTTCAAGGGGTATCGGGGAACCCCCCGATGTTGCCCGCTGGATTCTGGCGAGGCTCCCCAGCAAATGGCGTGTTGGCCAGTGCGGATTCCACGCTCCAGCAAGTTCAGGGCTGCACAGATTGAGGGCAATGGGAATGGCTGTTGTTTAATCGGCTCGGGATTATGTGGATAGACTATTACGGGATTATGTGGATAATGGTTGCAGTTGCTTCCTATCGGTTATGGCTGGCTTGAAATATACATTGTATAAAGTCACAGAACGCTGGCGTGCGCAACTGCTTGAGCATCCGCGCGCACCGTGATTCCGCACTCTTGGGCGTCATCGAGCAGCATGCATCATCCAGATTCTGAGATCAGCCACACTATGGAAGTTCACGAGCTCTGCCGGACGCTGGCGCAGATCTTGGCGAGAACCTCGTCAATGGCCCGCAGCGTTGCCTCGTCGGCCAGCGCGTGGCGCTGCTTGAGCCACGCCATGGTGTTGTGCGCGATCCTGACCTGCCCGCGTTCACCCTCCCACGCCAGCGCTTTCATGGGCAGGTCGATCGCCGCCACCTGGCGATCCTGCATCAACCGCGTACCGATCTCGGGGTTGCCAAACAGGATCAACTCGGTGGGACGCAGCTCCAACCCTTTCTTGCGGGCGTGGTCAGCATGGTCAATGCGGGCAAAAAGATGCCAGCCTTGCGCCTCCACGACCGAGACCATCCGATCAATGGTTTCCCTCACCGGGAAATCACTCATTGCAATGTGCAAACCACGCATGATTGACGTTTGTACCACCTGATATTTGATGCCTCAATAGTACCACTGTTTACTCGTGGAAAGCTCAGTATTCGCAGGCACAGAGGAACTGCCTGCCCTCCATGAGTCATTCCTCTTCGTTTACGGTGACAATCTGGACGCGACGTCGTTGTGGCGCGATCTGTTACGGCAGGCGAGGGTCTTCCGTGATAATCTTCAGGCTCTGGGCACGAAAACCTGTTGGCTTGAAATGCCGCAGGAGGGCATCTACGGCAACTCGCACATGATTATGATCGACGACAACAGCGAGGCAATCGATGACCGGATCTGCGAATGGAGATTGCTGACCTGACTGAGATAAGAGCCAAGGAGAAGACAAAGAACACGACCGTCTTGAAGAGCCTTGATTGCAATACAAGTAAAAGCTGCAGATAAAGGACGCCTATATCCAGTACCGTGGTCTGCTCATGCGCTTTGTTCGTACCGGATTGGGCTAATCAGCGGCCGATACGATCGATACCAATCACGCAGATGTCGCGATCTTGCATGGGCAATTAGAGTTTGCGCGCCCAGCCCATACTATCAGGCGTACCAGCCACGATAACACCAGCCGCTTCCAGCGTCATGCCAGTGCTGATGCTGACAATAAGCGACGCCACGTCGTGTAGCTGATAGGCTCGACCTTTGGCCGTCAATCTGACATTCTTGTGGATGTTCACCTGAGGGCTCCTGAACTTGATGATTGACCGGAACAACTTCCATCTTGCCTCACCTTGCGAGAACAATCTATTGGGGAACGTCACGCGACAGCGCCGATCACATCGTCAGCTTCTATCACAACCGGCGCCTACGCTCGGCGCTCGGTTACCGGTCACCTTCAAACAAGTGAGTCAGTGAATCCGCCTTATCGCACAGTCCGAAACAATTTGGCAACGACAATCCGCTCCGAATAAAATACTCTTTATTGTGCAACCGCGGTGAAACGCTGGGCGTGATATTGAGCGAGCATTTGAATATAGATCTCGCTGACCTCGTTGGCAAGGCGGTCTATAGTATAGCGGCTGGCCGTCCCCAGGGCGCATTGGGCCATGTTCAGGCGTAGCGCATCGTCCTCGATCAGCCGTTGGGTAGCAGCGACCCAAGCACCAATGTCTGCTGCGGTTTTATACCCGTTGCGTTCGTGCTGGACGAGATCATCAATGCCGCTGGAGCGCACAGCAACCACCGGCAAACCGGCGGCCATGGCCTCAAGGATGACCATTCCTTGGGTTTCGGATTTGGAAGCGAACACGAATGCATCGGCGAGTTGGTAATAGGTCACTATGTCCTTCGGTGTTACTGCGCCGACGAGGGTGACAACGTCCGCAAGATCAAGCGTATCGATGCGCTCCTGCAAACGCTGGTGCTCCTCGCCCTCACCAACGATCAGGAAGCGAAACGGTTGCGTGCTGCGACGGCGTAATGCGTCGGCCGCTACCAATAGAAAGTCAATGTTTTTTTCCTGCGACAGCCGCGAAACACTCAGCAGTACCCGCTGGGACCGCTGGATGCGGTGCTTACAACGCAGGCGATTGACCACCTCGGGCTTCGGGGTTTGATACCAATTGAAATCCACGCCAGTAGGTAGCACGTAGATAGGCACCGTCACCCCGATCACACGCAGATATTCCTCGGCCGATACGGTCGGTACAATCACCACATTGCAGCGGTTGGCAAAGCGTCGCACGATGGTGTGGGCGATCAGGTTGCGAAATAACGGCCCCGGCAGTGGCACAAAATGCGAATAATGTTCCAAGCGCGTGTGATAGGTAAACACCGTCGGCACCCGTAGTTGCCGCGCCTGCCACTGCGCCGTCCAGCCCAGCCAGAAGGGATGATGTATATGGATCAGGTCTGGCGACAACGATCTCAGCTCATTGCCAATTCGCCAGGATAGCGGATTGGCCAAACGAAACTCGCTGTGCTGTCCCATGTTCCATAGTGAAGGGATGCGCACCACATCGTTGCTGCCATCATCCTCGTTAGCATAGCTGGGCGCAATGATTCGCACCCGATGCCCCAGGTGCTCCAACCCTCGTCGCAACCGGTCGATAGAAATGGGAACGCCCCCAATAAACGGCAAGTAATTATTGGTCATCATGGCGATGACCAGCGGCCGGCGCCGCCACCTTGTGTCATTCAAGTCGTAGCTTCGGTAATAGTCACGCTCGACAAAAATGGCGCTGTAGAGTTTGATTGCCAGCAGAGTTAACAGCCCCAGGATCAGCAGAGAATTGAGCCAACCGACGTAGAATAACGAATGGATGAACAGCCATAGACTTTCAAGAGTTTTGAATATTTTATGCTGACCAATATCGAGTCGCTTGACCATAATCGAGACGCCATCGTCTTTGGTTGTTACATCCACGTAGTGATAGAAACTGGTATTGTTGTTGAGAACCAAACCGCCGGCACCGCCGGTGACCACATAACGTACTCCATCACGCTTTTGACTATCAAATAAATGAAGACTGCTGGAAAACACAACATCAACACCATAGGAGCTAAACAATGAGTGCAATTGATCGCGAAACGTGTTGTCGCTTAGGTACTGGACGTCGAAATCGATCGGACTCTTGTCAGACGCAGGATACATCGGGTACCCGATAAAGACAAAACGGTGCAACGCCGAGACGTCGCGTAAACGCTCTTTCAGCCAGTGCAGTTGAAAAGCGTAGCTATGAGGATTGCTGCCGTCGAGGAAAAGAAACTGGCTGTTGCCGGCACGGAAAGCAAAAAAATAGGGTCCGAAATGTTTATAGAAATTAGATGCACCAAACCCATCGGTTTCTTCGTCACCAACCGCAAGCAGATAGGGCATGTTGAGATGCGATAGGCTGCGATACAGGGCGCGATATTTGTCCTCACCGCCGCCGCTGACGGCGTTGCCCGCTGAGACAACAAAGTCGAGCCCGGCGTGATTGAGACGGGGGATCATCTTGCGCTCAAACAAACCGATCGAGTTGTTGATATTGCCAACGACGGCGAAGTGCCAGTCGTGATTTGTATCGTCCTGCGCTTGTTGTTGAATGCGTTCGATTTGTGTGGCGTGAACGTCGTGATAAGTGGTTTCGAAAACGGTTAAATAAACGCGATAACTGACCAACAACAGAATCGTCAGCAGCGTCAGGACAAATGCAACTTTGAGCCGCGCCGGCGTCAGCGATCGTGATAGACGATTCACGGCTGCCCCCGGCGATCGGCCACAATTTCTTGTTGTAGAACGAACATGCCGATCAGCATGCCAAGGTAAATCGTCAAGACTCGCCATGCCACAGTCACCAGCACCAGGTGCGAGGCGGTGACGAGATCGCGAAAGAAATATCCGAATACACCTTCGGCAATCCCGGAAGCACCGGGTGTCGGGGAAAAATACATCACGAATGTAGTCATCACCATACGAATGATCACCAGCCAGTAGTCGAAATCGTAGCCCAAAGCCCAAAACACCAACACTGGAAACGAAAATAATGCCAAGAGAAAGAGTATCGTGAAAATAAATGAGGCGACGATATCAAGCCGATTGCCCTGGAAATAGAGCAAAAATCCGTGAGCGAATTGCTGCAACGTGCGTACCAGCCGTTTGCGCCAGCGACGATAGCGCGTCGGCTGGATCAGGCGCAGCTCTTGTGTTGCCTTGAGTGCCAGCAACATCGGACGTAACAGCCAGTTGCTACGCATCACCAGCACGCCGAAAAAGCCCAGATACAGTGCCACCGACACGGAAAATGTCATGATCAACGAGCCGCTTTGTGTCACGCCTTGGGCATTGGCGGGCAGCGTGAACAACAAAATGGGTGTGGCACCAAAGATAAAGACCACCGCCAACGCGGTTCGGATGGTGGTGGCAGCCAGCCCGATGCCGATCGGTACGCCGCGACGGCGCAAATACCAAACCTGCGCCACCCCGCCACCGGTAGCCATCGGCGTGATGTTTGATACGAAAATATTGAGCGCCACCAGCCGGGCCATGTCCGGTAGCCGAATCGAATGACCCAGGGCGCGTAGAGTGAACCACAACCGCAGACCATCGGCTACGAAGTAGATCAGCAGCAATGCCAAGCTCGACAAAAGTGTCTTGTAACCGAGTAAACGAGAATCCCAGCGGAGCTCATGGCCAGCAACTTGCGAATAGACCGACCAGATACCCGCAGCGCTGAACCCAACAAACAGCAAGGCGAACCACAGGAGCCTCCAACCATGGAATGCGAGCCCGTCCGGAGTGCCGAACCGTTCGGGATGACGATGAGAATCAGTCATTGGCGAATGCAGCCAGAGGGAAGCGCTGAACAATACCGACCGACGTACAGGCGCGGCCAAGATTGAGCGCAAAAAGATCGCCGCCAACCACAGGCGAGCCACGGCTCGCATCAACCACCGGATGTTGAAGCCAGCTGCGCACCGCATGGATGGCATCGCCCCCTGGTGTAGTGCGCCATTCTGTCTGGCACTCCAGCGCTTGCAGCGCTACGCGTACCCTGAATGCTGGCGAATGATTTCGGCCGGGTGTTCTGCTCATCAAATGAACTCCTTTGTCGAAGCCATCTTGCCTCACAACGGGCTGTCCATTCCATTTGTCCTAGACAGGAGTCTGTCGGGCTTTGGCGATCGTAGCGTTCTCGAAGAGCGGCGAAGCCAACCGAGTGGGAAAGCGAGGACAGTTTTGTTTGATTTTGAGGCGCATAGCCCAGCTATGCAACGAAAAAGC
>Ga0172382_10002070_pt1 | contig 34327 bp, 34 predicted proteins | sample Leawel138RmetaG_FD_122245 | JGI IMG/M metagenome (GOLD analysis project Ga0172382, IMG submission 122245) | Leachate microbial communities from a municipal landfill in Southern Ontario, Canada - Leachate well 138R metaG | ecosystem: Engineered > Solid waste > Landfill > Unclassified | place...
CCGCTCATTGCCGGCTCGGCTGTATCTGGCGCTGGCAACCTCCGCGAACTGATGCGATGGGTCCTGTTAAGACCCTGGGTTTCGCAGCAGACCGCCTTCAGAAAGCTTGAACTCCCGGCGGTCGATCGAGTGGGGGATGGATCGACAGGCCTGCGCTGAGTATGTGCAGTCCAAACTCGGCACGTCCTGGTCCAAGAGCTGCTGCACGTTCTGCGTCTATGCCATGTCGACGGCGGCAGGCCGGGCCAACATGGTGCAGCGCTACCGCCGGGAGCCGATGGCCGGCGCGAAGGCGATGTTCATGGAGGCGGTGTCGCGGCGACTCAACGAACGCCAGACCCTGATCGCGGGAAGCAGTGTGGCCCAGATGATCTCCGAGGCCGGACTGGCCGAGGTCGAGGTGGCGTTCCACCGGCTGTGGGATGAGACCGACTTCGCCGTCTACGAGGTTCGCCGGGTCACCCCGTCGGGCCGTGAGGGCCGCAAGGGCGTCACGGCGCGGTCGGTGCGCCGCCTGGCGTGCGGGTCACGGGCCGACATGGATGCCCACCTGGCCGAGCTGCCCGGCCGCCGCGACATCGGCGGTGACCGCATCGTTCGGCACCGCCTTGCCGCGGCGGCGAACTGCGAGCACTTCTTCGTCGTGGCTCCGGCGGTGGTGGACGACAAGCAGCGCCCCTCGTTCGAGACCTTGTGGGCGCAGGCCAACAGCGACTTTCTGTTCTGAGCCTGACCCACGCGTCGAGCGGGAGCGGGCTGCCCATGCGGGTACCGATCCGTCGGCGCTTCTCCTTGTCCAGGCCACGTCTGGCCTCGGGGCACGGCACGCAGCCCACCGTGTGGCGCGGCGGCGACCGCGCGGCCCTGTGTGCAGACCGCCCCTCACACCACCGGGATTGCGGCAGGCGCTGGCCTTTCCGAGTGGAGGGGCGCGTTGGGCGGGGCGTGAGGGTTTGAGGTCGCGGCGCGGGCCTGTGAGTGGGAACCGCCGGGTGGATTATCCGGTGCGCAGAATGTCGGTGACGCGCCACTGCACCGCGGCCCAGTCCTCTGCGGGGAGGGCGTCGACCTCGGGTGACCAACCGGTGTCTGCGTCGATTTGATAGCGCAGTTCGCTGAAGCAGACGACCTGTCGGATCGTGCCCTGGCTGGCCAGGTTGTCGATCTGTTCAACCACCTCTCGTGCAAGACGGTCGATTACCAGCCAGTATTCCGCCGGGCGGCCGGTCTCGCGGAGCAGGTCGATGTGGCGCACCACGTGGTGCCCGACGAAGGTCTTGCCGTTGGTGTAGCGGACCCGGGCCAGCGGCTGCCGGTCGGACGGCGAGACTGCCGAGTACGGCTTGACCGCCGCGACGTACACCTCATCGCTGGCGGGCGCCTGCCGGGAGTCGGGTGGGTTGTAGTCGAACGGGTTCACGGCACCAGCACCCCTTCCATCCGTTGGACGCTGCGCACTGAGGTGTGCAACACCTGGTGCCGACGGGTCGGTGTGCTGCGGTCCATGGTTGATCCTTACCAGCAGGGGCCGACATCTCCGGATGGGAGCGTCGGTGTCGGGGTGTTCATCGCCGCAGATGTGGGTCAGACGCCGTGGGCGAGCTTTTCGATGCTGGTGTCGAGGGCGTCGGCAATCTTGGCGAGGAAGACGAGAGTGGCCGCGCGGTTGCCCTGCTCGACGTGACGCAGGAACACTCGGTCGATACCGGCTTTTTCTGCCAATGCCCGCTGCGACATGCCCAGCTTTTCGCGTCGGGCGATGACGTTGGCGCCCACGATCGGAAGGACGCGCTCAGCCACCGAGGTGTCAGGGTCGGGGCGGGACTTGGCGCCGGTCGCGGTGGCGGGCATCGATGCTGGTTCCTCTCGGGTCGTTGGGTAGACCTGCTGTGCTGAGCCTACCCCAGAGCGGGTGGCTAAAACCACCCGATTGCGAGAATGACTGACATGAGCAAGGGCAGTCGCGGCGGGGACGGAACCGGTGACGAGGTGGTCGTTGTCGGTGGTGTTCCGTTGCGCCGCAACCGTGATGGGAGCTGGTCGGAGCCGCCGTATCCGGCGGTGTGCGCTAATGGTCACGAGCTGGGTCCGTACCGCGTCACGATCGGGGTAAGCCACTGTCTGTGCGGGATTCTGCACCGCACCGCGCAGTGCAACGAGTGCGGGGCGACCTACTTCCTGCCTCCTCCGGGCGACCGCTGTGAGTCCACGGCGCTGGACGGGCGCCACGGGTAGGGGAGGGCCGGCGGTCAGAGGTGCAGCCCTCCGGGGCCGGCGGGGCGCTCGGAAGCCTCGCGTAGCGATTGTGCCCACTGCTGTTCTCGCTCACTGAGCTGTTCGGACTCGCGCTTGTGCACCGTGTCGAGCAGCAGTGCGATCAACCGCCCGTACCCTCGGGTAGCGTGTCCGTGAAAGCGGGCGCCGATGAACTCCTCTCGGCGATTGAACAGCTCTTGGCCGTCCAGCTCGTAGCCGTATTTGCGGCAGACCTGGTGGAACAGAATCGTCTGGCTTCGGGTGTTGCCTTCACGGAATGGGTGGATGTTGTCCAGCCCGCCCCAGTAGGTGGCCATGAGTGGAATGAACTGGTGCGGAGCCTGTTTTCGCGGGTCACTTAGTTCGAAGTCGAGCATGGTGAATTGGGAGGCCGCGCGGTTGGCGACCTCCGGGCCTGGGTGATAGCGGTACTTGACCCACGGTGCGGTGCGATCGTCGGGGGCGAAGTTGACGACATCGCGCCACTGTTTGGTCATGGCGAACTTCGGCACTGTGCGGGGTGTGCCCGCCCAGTCGTAGACGTCACCGAAGATCTTGCGATGTATGCCGCAGTAGTAGTTGAGGTCGATCACGTCGGGCTGGTTGTCCTCGGTGATGATCTCGGCCATGCGCACCAAGCTGATCCGCGTTTCCGCCTCGCGCAGTTGCCAACTGTCTTTGATGTTGAGGCGATTTTTCAGAACCCCTGGCGCATCGGGCCAGAAGTAATCCTCCCACTGGTCGTAGGACGCCAACGTGCTATTCGCCGGGCTGACCGAACTCCGCGATGACCTCGGCGACGGCCTGGTCGTAGGTCAGTTCGCCGCGGCCGATTCGGTCGAGGAGGTCCATCGCGCCGGGCGAGACGTCGTGGCCGGCCAGGCCGCTTGCGGCCACGGCGATGGTCACGGCCTCGTCGTGGGTGGGCGGGCGCTTGGGCGCGGTGGTCATGGTGCTCATTGTAGGTGCTCCCCTTTGATTCGTGCCGCACCAGAGAGTCAGCATTGCCGCTGGTGAAGGCGGGTGTTCAACCGTTTCCAGGATACCACATGCGGGTGGCGATGGCCTCCCATTATGCGGGGTTGTCGGTGTGGTTCAGCGCTGTGCTGCACAGGCTTTCGGGTTCCACAGTCCACGTTCACGCTCGGCAGCGGAGGCTTCGGCATCCTGGAACCGGCGCTGGTAGCGGTAGGGCGTGGAGTAGGTGTACTCGTTGGCGTATCCCCCGGCGATGAGGTCGAGGTTGATGAGGCGGCCGTCGAGGGTCCAGACATAGGCCAGGCGGCGGCCGTAGCGGTCTACGCTGTCCTGGCTGGGATCGTCCTCTAGGTACACCAACTGTCCGGTGAGGGCGTTCTTGGTGAAGTCGGAAGCCTCCTGGGCGAAGCACTCCACCGGAGAGCGGGGGTCGAGCAGTTCAGGGGTGTCGATGCCGATCAACCGGACCTTGGTGTCACCGTTGTCGGTTTTGACCGACAAGGTGTCGCCGTCGACCACACGAGACACCGGTACGGGCCCGGTGAGGGTGTCTGCGGGCGGTTGGGCGGGGTAGTCGGGGCCGTCGGTTGGCGGCTGCCCGGCGACGGAGGGTACCTGGCATGCCGCCAGGAAGATGGTGCCGGCGGCTCCGGCGAGGATATGCAGGTGACGGGGCGGGTTGCGTGCAGTAGTCCGCGGTGCGGCGCTGTCCGAAGGGCCACCACGTGATGGTCGTTCCTGCCTGTCCATGCGGGTCAGAATAGTGCATCGTTAGTCATTTGGGGAACGGTTCGTAAACACGTCTGTGCGGGTTGGTGTTAGCGTCTTCGTGTGGCCCGTCTCGTATTGCACAGTGTGCGGGGATTCCCGGTGACGGACTTTGCCGCGCACCTGCCCCTGAAGCTGCGGGTGAGCGGACGTCTGCGTTCGACGGTGCCGGGCCGGTACTGGTTCTGCGAGATTCAGCCAGCCGTGGTGTGTGCGTTGGGTGAGGGCGTCGAGCGCGATCACATCCATCCTGACCTGCTCAGCGAGGACCGAGGTTCAGTCACGGTCTCGGCGGTGGTGCTCACCCCGGCCGCGGGCAATCGGGTTCTGCAGTCCGGGATTGTGGACTTTCCAGTGCATGTGGCAGCGGTGCTGGACCCCGCTATGGAGGTGTCGGGGGTGATGGACCCCGACAGGGTCGGGTATCTGGGGTGCGCACTCGTTGACGACGCTGACGTGGCCGCAAGCAGCCAGGCTGTGCTGGAGCAGCAGGTTCGGGCACTGCCCACCCGGTGGTGATCCCCCGGACTGCCTTGCAGCGCGTTTAGAGGCGACGACCGGGGTCAGGAGTGCTTCGACCACCAGTCGTAGAGCTGGGGGAGCGTGGGGCCGCCCTGAGTGGATTCAATGCTGGCAAGCAGTCGCTCGCTGTCGACGGTCCAGCCGATCCGGGGATGTCCCTGGGGGCTAGTGCCACACACCAGGGTGCCGACGGGCACGTCGAGTGCTGCGTTGCGGCGCCACGGCCCCGGCGAGAGGTAGTTTCCCGGGCAGACGAGAACTGTTGTGCCACTGATGAATTGGTCGAGTGCGGCAGCCAGGGCATCGGCGTCCTGGTAGAGGGTGTATCGCGAGGAGGTGTTCGGGGCGTCGATGTTGGGGCCGCACTCAGCGGCGCTGCGATTGTCAGCGGGAACCGGCTTGCACGACCCCGGCGGATAACCGGTTGGCAGAAGTGACGCAAGCCGGGGATCGAGCCGAGGAGGGGACGCGACAGTCGCGGAGGGGGAGGCCTGGTCGTCTAAGTTTCCGGGCTGGTCGGTGGTGCCGGGCTCGGGCCAGAAGACCACGGCGGCCGCGGTGACGGCAGCAACGGCACCGACGGCGAGCAGCCAACGGCGGCGGTGTCCTGACTGGTTCGCGGACTGGGGTGGTGGTACGACGTCGATCACAGGGGGCGAGGAAGGGCCTTGGGGTCGCAGCGTTTCCGTTGAAGTTCGCGGCGGATCGTAGGGCGCGGGCTGTTCCCCGGGCGCCCAAGTGAAGAACTGACTGAGGACTGGCAGCGGTGCGGTGTTGGGGTCCTCGCCCCGCGTTGGCGCTTCTTTCACGCGACGTGCCCATCGCTCGTGCGCTGCGTGCGCCAGTTGGCGTCGAGCACGGCAGCCAGCTCCTCATCTCCACGGCCGCGAAGTACGGCGCCGACGTCTTCTTGTCGACAGTCCAAGGCCGCCGCGAGCGCTGCGGCGGGCTTTCGAACCGCGTGGCCGAGCAGTGTGTGCAACCGAGCCTTTCCGGCCTCGCCGGCGCCTACGCGGACCACCTCCAGTGACCTATCGGCCACCATGAACACCAACACCAGCGTGTCACCGGGGGCTGCGTTGACCGCGACGGCGTGGGCGCGCAACGAACCGATCCCGACACCGCTTGTCGACGTCAGCTTCCAAGACAGCGTGACCGACCCGTGTGGACTGGTGAATGTTCGCTGTCGGCCCGGGCGGACGCCAGCAGCGTCGGCCACCGACGGGTGGACCGTCTGGCCCGAGCCGCGCAGCACCTCCGAGGTGACGGGTAGCGCGACACGAATCTCGTTAGCCCCGTTACGGAAAACGCCACGGACCGTGTTCAGCGGCGGCAGCGCCGGCCAGCCATCAGCCTTGGTCCGGCGCCGTACAACGCCCTTTTCCACGACGAACTCCAGAGTGCTGAGATAGGCCCGGATCGACGCCTCGCTGATATCCGGATACCGTTCCCGAAGCTCGTCGATCACCGTGGTGACCCTGGCTTTGCCGCCGCCGGCGTCGATGCGTTCGCCGATCGCATGCGCGGCGTTGACGTACTCGGCAACGTCCCACTCCCGCAGCCCCCATGTGCTGCGGCTGGTGCGAACGAATCGGTCGTGCTTGGACAGAACCGCTTTGACACGCTGCAGGCTGGTGCCTGCCGCCGCGCCGGTTCCGATGGTGGCGAGGATGGCTTCGGCGGTCGCCGGGGCTCCGAGGACGTGCAGCGCCGCTTCTGTCATGTTGGCGGCGGTATCACCTGACCAGTGCACCCAAACATCGCCGAAACGACGCAGACTCATCTGGCTTTCGAGAAAGGTCAGGGCAACCCCGGTCGGCATTCCCAGGCTCGTCAGCGCGCGCAGCAGCGTGTCGGAGGTGGGGGCGGGCTGGGCATCGAAGACCGCCTCGACGGCGGCGATCACCTGCGCGCGTCCTCCACCCGGCGGCGTCGAGGTGTCCTCCATCCAACCGTCACGGCGGGCATACGGGCCGGCGACATGAAGCAGGACCTCAGCAGTCTTGCTCGCGGGTTCTACGCCCAGTCGGCGTAAGTCGAGGTGGACCGCTTCCACGGGAAGATACGGGCCCAGGCGTTGCCGCACTTGATCGGCATGCTCGCCGACCTCCTGGTGTGCCGGATCGGCGAGCAGCTCGGCGAACCGCGCTCGCGCCCGGCGCAGGTTGCGGCCCACCGAGACAGCGTGCACACCCAGGCGCTGGGCCACCACGTGTTGAGGAACCGGGTCCAGCGCCCACACCTGGGCCGACAGGATTTCACGGTCGAAACCGTCGAGCTGCCCGAGCAGGCTGGCCACCGCGGCATCGGCTCCGACCCGGCCGGCGGCGATCGTGTCTTGCCGAATTTGCACGGCTCGTTGCGCGGCCTCGATCAATGCACGAACTGCCGCCGCCCCCAACTTGGGGCGCAACAGCAGCGCCTGGGGAGTTTGGTCCGCCACATCGGCCCAGCGAGGGAACTCCTTGGCGTAGGCGCTCAGTCGCCGGGGTAACCGCGCGTACGGAATGGTGAACGAGCAGATGCTGTCGAAGCCGGGAACGAGGTCGCGCAGGCGCGTGTGCAGGGTCGTCTCGCAGCGCCACCATTCCGGATCGAGAAGCTCATCGAGTGGTGGCATTTTGCTCAGCACCCGCGTCGACATCGGGACCGAACCGGCACTTGCGGAGTACTCCAGGCGCGAAAGCGTGCCAACTGGAATCCGAGCATCCAGTTCTCATTCGAAGTCACTTGCCGTCAATTCGCGGGGGATTGCCCACAAGACGTCGGGTTCCTGTCTGAACCGCGCGCCCAGGATCAGCGGCCACTGCCACGGTAGGCACGGGTAGAAAATCGGAATTCCTGACGCGGCGGTTTGCTCGCGGTGCAGACGCGGCTCAGCGATTGCCACTGCGGGGGTCAGGCCCGGTGTGAAGCGAATGTCGGTGCGTAGAAGCTCAAACAAGATCCCGGGTGTGTCTTCAGCCTGGTCCTTCTTCGTGACGACAGTGGCTCCTCGTGCAACCCAATCGTCCCAACGTTCGTTGAGCGTCTTAACGGTCTCGTCCGGGAAGTAGAACGCCAAATTCGGTGTGGAAATTACGCCAGTCATAAACGGTTACAGCCTCCGTAGTTGTTGTGTTGCAATTGGCCAGGTCGACGGCTTCACTCGCCGGAATGATCCGTTTCCTCGCGGCGCAGCGCCGCTTCGGCGCGTTCGAGCAGCGTCCCGGGGAGATTGTCGGGGGTGGGTGTAGTGGAGACGGCGGCAGCGACGGCGTTGTCGATGGCGTTTGCCGTCCAGCCCAGCGTGGGCGAATCAAGGGCCTGATCCCACGGCGTGTCGAGGTCGACAGTCACCGACACTGGAACCGGCAGCTTGAGGGCCGCTAGCTCGGTACGAACCGCGGCTGCGGCCCGCTCGCCGTAGTCGGCGAGTTCGGCACGGCGCTGTGCTTCCACCCGTTCACGAAGGGCATCCAGGGCCGCCAGCGCGTCTTCTTCGGCTTGTTCTTCGGGGGTTAGCGGGATGGGATTCTCGCGCTCGGCGGCCTGCCATGCCCTGATCTCTTCATCCGTTGGCAACGGCGGGGGAGGTCCTGGGATGACCTCAATGCCCTCGTCGATGGCCCACTGCAGCGTCTGCGGGTCCTGATCGTAGGTGTAGATGACGCCAGGCCGCACGGCGGTCTCCCGGCGTTGTATCTCGGCTTCGGCGTTGTCGAGTTCGTTGAACCAGTCCGAGGCGTCATTGTCGAACAACAGCCGCTCGGGGTGAAGCACGACGGTCACCGGTTCGGTGCGGTGGCGCCACAGATCCCACTCGTCGTGCCCGACAGCGGCGCGCAGTGCGTCGCCAACCACCGCGGCTTCCCAGGAGCCGGGACGGCCGGCCAGGATCGCGTCGATGCCCCCGGCGTTGGCGGCCGCCCCGGCCAGTGCATCGGTGACGAATGCCGCCCAGTCGATCGCCAGCGCAGCTCGGGGGTCGGGGTCGGGCTCCCACTGGCCCGAACTCGTTTGGCGCATCGGTTGATTCGTGAGCCGACTCGCTTCAGTGAGCACATTGATGGCGTCACGCAGCACCTCATCGTAGGGCCGTGGAGCGTCAGTGTCGGCGTCCAGATAGCCGGTGTCGTACAGGGCTGCCGATAGGACCTCGCGGTATGGGCGGCCGATCACACGCGCCGTAGCAGCCAGATTCACGCGGTCCGGGAGCCGTCGGACACCGTTGATCCGCCATTTGCGCAGGTTCTCGCGCGTGACGCCGATGCGGCGGGCCAGCTCGGACTCGCTCACCCCGTGAGCGTTGCGGTACCTGTCGATCAGCTCGACCAGGCGAGGGGTTGCCATGCCGCCAAGTATTCTGCGAAACTATGGCTAAGTCAAGTGTCAGTATGCGCTACCGCCAACTATGAGTTGACATAACGGAGCTTATCGGTAATACCGTTTTGCGGCATTACCGCTTTACAACATTACAGCATTATGGGATGATTGAGGTATGGCTTTCCATGGTTTCGTGGCGGTCCAGGGCCGCGGTGTCGTTGCTCTGCCCGCCGAGGTTCGGCGCCGACTGCACCTCGATGAATCGGGGGCTCAAGTCGAGATCACCGAGCGCGAGGACGGGGTGCTTGAGCTTCGGGCGGTGCTACCGATCCCGGCTGATCAACGGTGGTTTTGGCAGGATCGCTGGCAGCAGCGGGAGAAGGAAGTCGACGAGCACGTAGCGGCCGGGCGGGTCACCGTTCACGACGACGGCGACGCCTTGCTGGACCATCTCGATCAGCTTGACGCCCAGGCCGACGAAGCGCGGGCCAAGACCGAGCCCGAGTCGTGAAGTTCGAGACCACACCGGCGTTCGATGCGGACTACCGCAAGCTCAAGGCTGAGCACCGAACGGCCTTCCGCGACGTGGTGAAGACGAAGTTCGTCCCAGCCTGCGATGCCTACGCCGCCGATCCGGGGACCCCATGGCCGCGGTCGCTGCGCGTCAAGGCCGTGCACGGCGCGCCCGGCATCTTGGAGATGACGTGGTCGTTCGCCAGTCCCGACGGGCGAGCCACCTTCGAATTGGTAACCGTCAACGCCGAACTGCGCTGTCGGTGGCGCCGCGTCGGAGACCACGATGTCTTCAAATCCCCCTAGGCCGAGGTCGGCCTTCCCCTTCGACCACACCCCTGCCCACGCACTAATACGTCACGGTGACGAATCACCCCCGTGCAGACTGTCAGCCCGAAGGAGCAGAATGCCCACCATGACCTCCACCCTGGATGCACAGGCACGCGCTGCTGACATCGACAGCCGCCCTTGGTACGTCGTGGCCTACCACGATCGCGACGTCGTCAACGTTCAGGAGTTCAGCACCTTGCGACCGGGACGGCGCTTGACGTCTCGCCACTGGAACGGGTTTCGGCTCTTCGACGACCCGGCGTACCTGGCGTACGCCGGAGGCCCTTATGCCCACCGCTGCATGCCGTGGGAGGTGTGGCAGGTCATACCCACCCGACCGTTGCGCTACGAACCCACATCGGTTCCGGGTTTCACCACCCGCCAACTTCGGGCTCGCCGCATCGAAGTGGTGCAACGCATGACCCCAGGCTTCGAGTACGGACCCCACGGTCGCACAGTCCGTGCACTCGTCGAAAAGCTCGCCCAGGTCCCACCCGATCCTCCCGATCCGGCCCGGCGCGATCTCGACTACGAAATCGCTCTGACCTTCCTCGAAGAGCAGCGGGGTCCCGGAGGGTGGCTCCACGATTGCCGGGTGTCGCTGGCCACTGCATACCTGGACTGCCTCACATCGGGCTCATCTACCGGGCCGAGCGGCCGCTGGAAACACCGTCTGCCAACCAGCTTGCCGGTCCACACCCTCTTGGACGCGGCCATTTCCGGACTGCCGATCCCGCACGTCGTCGCTGAGCGGTGGAACCTCACCGAGGATTCAAGTGCCAGAATCTGACCTCTCACAACATCATTGGTGAGACGTCCGCTGCCTCTTACTGAAGGTCCCGATGCCGCCGTGAAGAACGCGGCGCAGGGGCGTGACGGCCAGGCCCTCGGACGGTGTTTCGGACCGAGACCAGAGTCGTAGGTGTCAGTGCCTCGGCGTACGGTCAGACGATGCCTCCCGAGTTGACCGCGGCCATGGAGGCGACGGCCGCGGCGGTCTTTAATGCGGCCACGACAACCCTGCTGCCGCAAGGGTTATCGCCGTCGCCACAGGTATTCGTCTTCGATCGGTTGGGTGGCGACAGGCTGGTTGGGCAGGTGACCTGTCGGCCGTACCGGCGTGGCCAGGACGCCGCGGTCGCTATCGCCGAGTTGGGGCGGATCGCCGCCGGCGTAGTTGGCACCGACCTGTTGGTGTTTTGGGAAGAGTTCAACCTGAGGACCTCGCTCTACGGGTCGTCTGAACAACACCCGAAGGCGCTGGTGATCCTGCAAGCAACCCTGCAGTCGCATTTTCTGACGTGGTTTCCGTTCGAAAGCGACGTGCTGAGCTGGCGGGCCAACGGCTTGCCCGACGATGTGCGGATCAGACGCGGTGCACCGACCGACACCGTCGAAGGAGCTCAGCTCTCAGAGCCGATTTACCGATTACTCGGTTTGTGGCGAGCTGGGATCGTGGCGTATGACTTCGACGAATGCCGGCGCATCGTCACCTCAGCTGTAAAAGACGGTTACGACGTCTCTTTCGTGACACAGTCCCACGATTAGCCCTGTGGGCCTGAACCGGTCAGGATTCGAAGTCGGCGGCCCCGGCTGGGCGGCAGTTCAAGTAGTTGCCGTCCTGGACCACAATCCCGTAGCTGTCCAGAGGCTGAGGTCGGGGCCGGCGTCTCGCTCGCGGCCGTGGTTTCGGTTGTGGTGGTTGCGGGCCTGGATCCAGCGGCCGGCCGCCGGTGCGGTCGTCGAGTTCGGCGAGCATACGGCAACGTCGGCTTGGCAGTGGGGAGTCGTTTCAGATCGTCAGTGGTCGGCGGTCAGGCTGAGGTTTCTTGCGCCGGCGCCGCTGGGCATGAGCGTCGGCGGCGTAGCGCCATTCAAGCCGTATTGGTCCGCGCCAGCCGTTCGCGTGCAACGCGATAGCGTGGATTTGGTCGTTCGTTAGCCCGGCGAGGCCGCCGTCTGCGTCATGGGAGAGGATCATGACTCGGCCACGCAGGAGCGGAACGGTGCTTGGCCGCAGTTTCGCCGTATACATGAACAGCTCGGTTGCGGGCCGATTGACAGCGCGCGGGTCTTGCCCGGGCCAGCGGCTGAACCAGAAGTCAAGACGCCCGAACGGGCCTGCTGTTGCGAAGGTCTCGACAAACCTGTCCGGGGGGTAATGGGCGCGCAGGTACATGGCCAGCTCGTCATGGTCGGAGACGTCCATCACGTCAAGCGACGACGGATGCAGATAGTGGTTCGCGTCGTGGATAAAGATCCCTTGCGGCATCTCTTAATCGTAATCAGCTTGCCCGACAGTTCCCGGCTCCATCAACACCGTTCCTCGCTGCACATTTGCCGCTGCGGGACTTCGCCCATCGAAGTGGCCACTACGGCTGGTCTTCGCGGTGGAGCAGCAGATAATGCGCTCCAATTTGCTGTGTGTGGAACAGGGAGATGTTGGCGGGGAGGGTGTCGAGGCGGTCGGCGGTTTCGGTCCAGGTGGCTTGACAGGCGGGGCAGTCGGCGTGAGCGAGGTGGGCCAGGCTGATCAGCCAGGTTTCGGCGGTGCCGGTGGTGAGCGTGTTGAATGTGCCTACCAGCAGGGGCATTTGGGTGCTGGTGTAGGGGTGTCGGTACAGCCGTGGTGGATGGTGGGGCTGGAACTCGGCGGCGGGTGATCCGGGGATGTAGAGGGCTGATCCGTTGGTGAGGTGCCGCAGCCGGGATCGGGTGTAGCTGCTGAGGTCGTCGGGGCTGAGGCAGTGCAGTGTGATGGGGGTGGTCATCGGCTCAGTCCGGGTTCGTCGGCGCTGCGGGTGTTGCGGTGTGGTCTGCGCTGTTGTTGGTCGATCCACCATTGGCGCTGCTGCTCGGTGAGCCCATCGATGAGCTGATGGTCCGGGTCTTGGGTGTGGTCGGGGTTGTCGCGCTGGCGGTCCTGTTGGGTGGGTGGGATGAGGGCGGCCAGGTGGGGGTGTTCGCGCCAGGCGTCGCCGTAGATGGCGTGACCGGCCCAGAGGCTGATCGCGGGTACGGCGGGCCCGGTGAGTTGCAGGGGCGGGGTGTGGTCTTCGTCGAACGACATCACCAGGGTGCGGGCGTGTGGTTGGGGGTAGAACTCGGCGAGGTCTTGGTACCAGAACGACACGTAGCCGCCGTCGGGGCGGCTGCACATGAGCCGCAGGTTGGTGGTGAGCACCGCGGCTGGGCGGTGGTTGCGCCAACTGGGCTGGGCATCCTGCTCGGCGCGGCGTCGTCGGCCGCGGTTGACCGCTCCTTGGGTGGCCATCGCTCCGGCCATGAGCAGCGGGTTGACGAAGAATGGGGCGCCGGCGCGGTCGAAGTGCCCGTCGCCGCCCACCAGGCGGCTGTAGTGGGCGGGGGCGCTGAGCCTGGTCACCTCGTTGGGCTGCAGCAGTGGGCCGTGGGTGGCCACCACGGGTGGTTCCACTCCCCTGCTCAGCGCGGCCGCGCAGCCTTGGGTGTAGCTCCACCATGGGTCGTCTGTGCGTTCCTGGCTGTTCACAGTGCCAGCCCTTCGTCGGTGTCGCGGTGGGCCTCCTGACCCGGTTCCTGTTGGGAGGCAAGGTATTCGGCGGCGCGGGCACGCTCGGCCATTCTTTGGGCGAAGCGGTACTGCTCGGCGGTGTCGAAACCGGATTCCTCGAGGAGGAACGGGGTCGGGTTGAGGTGCAGGGACCATCCGGGTTCGCGGCCGGCGGCGCGCATGCGGTGCGCCGCCTCGGCGGCTTTGGCTTTGGCTGCCTCGGATTCGGCTTCCAGCCGCAGCATCGTGGTCAAGGTGGCGTGTTCTTCCCGGAGCGCGGCCAGTTCGTCGCCGCGGTCGAACACCTCGACCTCGGTGGCTTGGAGGTCTTCGATGCCGCCGGCGATCTGGTCATGGTGGCGCTGCAGCCGCTGGTGATGGTTGGGCAGGTCCTTGTAGAGGTTCTCGATGCGGGTGAGCAGGCCTCGGGCTTTGGCGCTGCCGTTGTCATCGAGACTGCCCAGGGTTGCGTGCAGGTCCATCACCGTGACATCGACTTCGGCTGACGGCACGTCGGCTTTGATCCATAGTTTCGAGTTCATGTGGTCGCGGCGGGCGAGAAGCCCGACACCGTTGATCGAGACGTTCAGGGGGCGGTTCTCGTAACCGGGGGCGTTCTTCATGGCGTGGTAGGTATTGCGGCAGACGGTGGCCAAAGCTTCGGCGGCGTCCTTGCGCTCCTTGTGTCGGCGGCCTTCGACCAGGATGGTCGGGCGGGCCTCGGGGTCGCGGGTGGTGACGTCTTCGGCCACGGGCGCCAGGGCCTGCAGATCGGCGGCGACGATGGCGAGTTGGCGTTGGTTGGCGGCGATTTCGCGGTCGCGGCTGGCCAGCGTCTCGTGGTGGGAGCGTTCCAGTGCAGCGAGGTGGTCGATCTCGTCCTGCAGTTGCACCTGCCGCACGTAGCGCGGGTCGCCGGTGGCGATGGCCTTGGTTTCGGCGGCGCTGGCGCTGAGGTCTCCCCCACCGACGTCCTCGACTTCATCGACGGCGATGTCGGCGCGTTTGACCTGTTCGATGAACAGGGATTTGGCCTCGATCTTCTGCCACATCACCGTGTCGTAGCTGCCCTCGACCACGTAGTTGAAGATGTGGACCTCGCGGTTCTGGTTGCCCTGTCGGATGATGCGGCCCTCGCGCTGCTCCAGATCGGCTGGGCGCCAGGGCACATCGACGTGATGCAGGGCGACGGCGCGGGCCTGCACGTTTGTCCCGGTGCCCATCTTCTCTGTGGATCCGAGGAGCACCGACACCATCCCGCGGTTGCATTCATCGAACAGTCGCAGCTTGTCCTCGGGTTTTTCGGCGTCGTGGATGAACCGGATTTTCTCGGCCGGAATGCCGCGGTCGATCAACTCATCGCGGATGGCGGTGTACATCCCGAAGCTGTTGTTGGGTTTGCCGGCCTTCTTGGTGGGTGTCCCCCGGTCGCAGAACACGATCTGCAGGCCGCCGGGATTGGGCATGTCGTGGCCGTGCTGGGGGTCTTTGTAGATGCGGTCGGCGGTGGCGTTGTGCACCGCCATGATCTGGTCGGCCACGGCAGCGGTGCGTGAGTACGCCGGGGCGGGCAGGTGCACCATTCGGGGGTCCAGGCTAGCCTCACGACCGTCGTTGCTGATCTTGAGGATGTTGTCGCGGGCCATGTTCTTCGGGTCGATGGCGGTGGCCCGATAGCCCAGATCGGTGATGAAGTCCTTGAGTTCTTGATCGGCCGGGATGTTGACGATGGTGCGTTTGCCGCCGACCAGCTCCGGCAGCTCGATGTTGGCCTGGTCGAGCACCTGGTCGCGGGTGATGACGTCGCTGAACACCGACGACAGCTTCAGCAGCTCCTGCAGGTTGCAGAACTTGCCGACGCGGGTGACCGGCCTGAGCTGGGTGCCGGTGGCGTTGACTTCGACGGTGTTGACGGTGGAGGTGAACGCTGCTCCCCAGTCGTTGAGGTGGAACACTCCGGCGTCTTCGAGCAGGTCGGGACGCAGATAGCGCTGCATGACATACATTTCGCCGAGACTGTTGGCGACCGGGGTGCCGGTGGCGAAGGTGGCGACCCGCTCGTCGGCCGCGGTGGGCTGGCGGCCGGCGGCCAGGGCCTCCTCGCGGCGGCGCTGGCGCAACATGTCCATCTTCATCGCGAGGTCGTCGGCACGCTCAGACCCGTTGGGGCAGGCCAATTCTTTGACTGCCGACAGCCTCGTCCGGTTTTTGAACATGTGGGCTTCGTCAACGAAAAGGTAGTCCGCGCCTGTCTGCTCGAAACGCAGCCCGGTGTCCTTGCTGGCTTGATCGGTGAGGTCGTTGAGTTTGGTTTCGTAGCGCTGCAGGGCCTTTTCGAGTCGCTTGACGCTGGTCGGGGTGGTGTCCTCGGTGGTGGCGCTGAGTGCCTCTCGCAGGATTTCCAGCTCGCGTTCGATGTAGTCCCGTTGTACCTCGGGCCCGACCGGGATCGCCTCAAACAGTGACTGCGGCACGATCACCATGTCCCAGTCCGAGGTGGCGGACTGGGCGACGAAGCGCCGGCGCCCTTCGGGGTTGGTTCCCGGTGCGCCGAGCAGGATTTCGGCGCTGGGGTACCACCATTTGGCCTCCTTGCCGACCTGCTCGATGATGTGGTTGGGCACCACGATCCAGGGTTGGCGTGCCAGCCCGAGTCGGCGCAGTTCCATGGCGGCCATGAACATGGTGCCGGATTTGCCCGCGCCGACCACGTGGTCGAGCAGCACGTTGGGTTCGGCGATGATCCGGGCCACTGCATCCCGTTGGTAGGGGTGCGGTTCGATGCGTTGCGACAGTCCGGGCAGGGTGAGTGCGGCACCGGAGTAGCGGGGTGCCCGCAGGGAGTTGAACCGTTCGTTGTAGACGGTGACCAGTTCGTCGCGGCGGGTCTCGTCGGCGAAGATCCACTTCTGAAAGGCCTCGGTGATTTTGGCAGCTTTGGCCTGGGCGGCGACGGTGGCGTCGCGGTTGACGCCGGTTCGGCCGGTGCGCTCGGTCTCTTCGGCGGTGTATTTGACGACGATTTCTTTGTTGTTGCACACCATTTCGAGCAGATCGATGGCGTCGCGGTTGTCGTAGCGGGTGCCCCAGGTTTCGAAGAAGCTGGCATGCGCCCGGTCGTGGTTGGGGCATTCGATGGTCCACACACCCTGGATGTGGTCGACCTTGACGCGGGGAATCTTGTGTTCGGAGGGCGCGAAGGTCTCGCGGGCGAACTGGGCGATGTAGCGGGCGTCGATCCAGGGTGATCCGGGGCGGGCGCTGATCTGGCTGGCTTGGCGGTCGATGGGCTGCACCTTTTGCAGCGCGTCGATGTATTCGTGGTAGCGGGGATCGTTTTCGGCGGCCTTTTTGGCCTGCCGCAATTGGCGGCGCACGTTGCCCGACAGGGCTGTGGTGGCAGGGATCAGCACTTCGGGGTCGCGCAGCGAAGGAAATACCAGGCCGCGCAGGTGTTCTCGCGCGGCGTCTTTGTCGGTGCCCAGCAGGGTGGCGATGTGGTCGAGGTCGACGCCGCCGTGCTGGTCGAGGCTGATGGCCAGGGCTTCCTCGGCGGTTTCGGCGCGGTCGCGGACGGTGGGTGGCCCCAACAGGTCGACGCTGAAGATCGGTGCCTTGCGGACCTCTTTGGTCTGCTCGTCGTAGGACTCCAGCGCCAGCACCGTGGTCCAGGACGGGTCGTTGCGCAGGGCGGTGACGATGTGCGGGCGCAGCTTGTAGGGGCTGGGGGTCTCCCAGGCCTCCTGGTCCCACTGCTCGATGAGTTCCTCGGGGACTTGGGTGGCGTCGGGGTTCTTCTTTCGCCAAGACTCGATCTTTTTGGCGAGTTTTTCGTCGTGTTTGTCTTGGGTGATTTCGGCGGGGGTGCTCCACTTGAACCGCTGGATGGGTCCGTGCCGTTTGACGTAGGCGTCGTAGAGGCGGTTGAGCTGGCCGCGGAGCTGTTCGCGTTCTTCTGGTGGCAGCCCGTTGCGCTGTGAGGCCACTACTGCGTTGGCGGCATCCCGCAGCGCGAGCAGTTTGATGGTTTCGCCCTTGCGGCTCTGGTAGACCTTGGTTTCCACCCACTTGTCGCGGTCCCAGGATTCGAACCGGTCGGCCTCGGCGTTGTAGCGCAGCGTGCCGTAGGCGGGCAGTTGGTCGGCGGTGGCTTTGGTCAACAGGCCGGGATCGAAGCTGACCTCGCTGACGTCGGTGAGGTCAGCTGGGCTGGCGGTGAGGCCGCGATCGGTGTCCACGGCGGTGTCGATGATGCGGCGCAGGCAGCGGGCCACCTGGTCTGGGACGGCCGAGGGGTCGGTCGTGCGGACGTGCAGGGTGGTGCTGCCGTGGATGCCGTGCCCGATCATGGGGGTGCCGAGCATGTTTTCGGGATGCTCATGGAAGTAGGTGTTGACCGGCAGCGACGATAACTGTCCGTCGTCACCGACGAGGTCTGTGTCGGCCACCTGCAGCCAGCCGTCCTCCCCCTCCCCGATTTCGCGGTCGGCTTCGCGGCGGCGCAGCACGAGGATGTCGGTGACGACTTCGGTGCCGGCGACTCTGCGGAATGCGGCGGTGGGCAACCGGACGGCGCCGAGAAGATCGGCGCGGGCGAGGATTTCACGCCGGGCCTTCTCGTCGACGTTGTCCATGGTGTACCGGCTGGTGAGCACCACGACGTAGCCGCCGGGAGCAGTCAGTTCCAGCGATTTGACGATGAAGTGGTTGTGGATGGACAGCCGTTTTGGGTTGTACGAGGGATCGCGCAGCGTGAAGTCCCCGAACGGCACGTTGCCGATGACGGCGGCGAAGCTGCCGTTGGGCACGTTGGTGGTTTCGAAACCCTCGGAGCGGATTTGGGCCGACGGATACAGGTGGGCGGCCACCGCGGCGCTGATTGGGTCCTTCTCCACCCCGACCATTTGGGCGTTCTCGGGTGCCAGCCCGATGAAGGTGCCCGATCCGCAGCCGGGCTCCAGGACACGGCCACCGCTGAATCCGGCGTGCTGCAGGGCTTTCCACATGTGCTCGGCGATGGCCGGGTCGGTGTAGTGGGCGTTGAGGGTGCTGGCTGAGGCCGCCCGGTACTGCCGCTGCCCCAGCACCTCTTTGAGGTATTCGCGCTGGGACTGGTAGGTGTCCTTGCGGCTGTCGAAGACGTCGGCGATCGCACCCCAGCCCGACCAGCACGCCAGGGTCTGCTGCTCGGCGGCGGTGGCGGGTCGTCCCTCGTGCTGCAGCCGCATGAGGGTGTCGATGACAGCGATGTTGGCCAGCAGCCGGGCCTTGGTGCCCGACGGCACGCGGATGTCAGTGCCGGGCTGGAAGTCCGCCGCTGGCGGATGCGCCACCTCCTGCTGCTGTTCGGTGGCCTCGGGGGGGATCGACTGCTCCGAAGCCGCGGTGTCGGCGGCGGCCGCGGTGGCGACGGCTTCAGTAGCGCGGGGGTGCTGGTCGACGGTGGGTGCGGCGGTGTCGGGGACTGCGCTCAGGTGCGGCCGGGTCTGGGTTGCCTGGGTTGTGGTGGCGGGAGTGTCGGCCTGCAGGGGCGGCACCAGGGTCAGCGCCGGTCGTTGCGAGGTGTTGAGGGTCAGCGTGTCCGGGGCCGGCGTCGCGGTCTTCTGTGCCTGCTCCTCGGTGACGTCTTGGTCGGGGCGGCGCACCGGGGGCAGCGGGGTACCGCCGGGGTCGATGACCCGGGGATCAGTGGGCAGGTCGAAGGTGTCCTCGGCGAACAGCGCCAACTGTGGGTCGTCGTGTTCGTCGCGTTGGCGTGCCTTCGTCTTGCGGGTTACTCGACCGGGTACCCGTCGGCCCGCAGCTCCTCCTCCACCAGCGGGGTGAGTCGGGGCGCCAGGTGGTGGCGCGGGCTGGTGGGCACGGGGCGGCCTTCCTCCGCGCGGCTCGCGAGCAGGTAGGCGGCCTTGACCCTGAACATCGCCGAGCGTTGTGGCCACACCGTCCGAACCAGATCCTCCACCGCTTCGCTGGGCTGCGTCCGATAGCGGACGTCGCGCCACCGGTCCTCCCAGCTCACCTCGGGCCGGGGCCTGCTGATCGGCTCCGGCTGATCCTCGGCCGGCGTCGGAATCAGCGCGTACAGCTCTTGCCGCACGACCGCCTCCCGGGCGTTCTCCAGCGCTGTCTCGTGCAGGGCGACCGTGGTCTGATGATCGGGGTCTTGGCCCGGATGGGCCATCCGCCACCGACTGATGGCGTCCTCCCCCAGGTCGATCGACAACTGGGCGGCCTTGTTGTCCAGCCGCTCGGTCACCAGGTTGAGGAACGTCTCGGTCTGCTCGCTGGTCCAGCCCGTCGGCAGGCCGAGCTGACGGTAGGCGGCCTCGACCGCCTCGCGCATCCATTGGCTGCTCACGGGCTTCATTCTCCGATGTATTGATGCTGAACAGATCCGGTTGCTGCTGGTCGCCCATAGCAGCCTCCCTACGGCCATACCGCTAGTCATGGATTTCTCCCTTACCTGCGGCATCGCTCTCATCGGAGCTGCCCGAATCTGGATCCAGCACGGCTCGCCGTGCCGGGTCCCCCACTTCTGCTATGGCGACGTTGACACGGGCCAAAGTCTCATCGACGTCGGACTGAAGTTGCGCCACGCTCTGGGCTTGGCGGTTGAGTCTGATCTTGACTGCCTTCAAGGTGTCGCGGACCGCGTTGAGCGGCACCAGCGCGGGATGGGCGACCGCGGCGCCGATACGTACCGGGGCTCCCCCGCGCAGCACGGTCAGCGCCGATCCACGTTCCCACATCAGGAACCGGTCGATGCGGTCCAGTGTCTCGGCGGTTGGGACGTACCCGCGCCGGCCCAGTGTCGCTAGAGTCGAGCGGCCGGGGCCGCCGATCGCGGCGAACTTCGACTTCGTCATGTTCAGCTCGCGCAGCCGCCGCTCGATCGCGGTGACCAGCGCGTTGTAGTCCCACTGGGCGGGGTCTTCGTTCGGGTTGAACAGGTTGTCGAGGGTGACGCCGGACTGCGCCTCCTCCTCGGGCAGGCTCGACTTGGGCAGTTGGCTGTACACGCCCTGTTCGCGCGGCACCGGGTCGCCGCCGTGCAGGACGGCTTTAGCTGACCCGGGTTCCCAAACCAGCAGGTCATCGAGTTTGGTGAGTGTCTGCAAATTCGGGACACGATCCGCGTCGCGCAGGCTGGTCAGGGTTGAGCGCGATAGGATTCCAAGCTTGGAGGCGCCAAGCAGGCTGAACCCCAGCTCCCGCAGACGTATCTGCATCTGCTGCGACAGCCGTTGGACATCGGGTTGCCCGTCGGATTCTGCGTCGGGCTCAACGGCCGCGATGATCGCCTCCTTGGGTCCGCTGCTCAACAGGACCGCAAAAGCCCTGATTGGTCCCCGATCTTACATGCCTGACACGCATACAGATAGGTCAACATCGCGCAATCGTCAATCGCCTTCTGCAAACGAGTTGGTCTACGCCGAATCACGCGCGGGTCGCCCCCAGACCACCGTGCGCCGCAACAGCCCCTCTCACATGCGATGCAACACGAGCTGCAACATGGCCTCCGTCCCGCCACATGGGCCTCGTTTCCGACCAGCTCCCAACCTGGGAAAACGAGCCTAAACGCCCGTGGCGCCCCGAACGCGGAACCGCCCTACGGGAAGTTGCCCGCGCCCGGTTCTGGAAGTGCGAGGAGCCTGAGGAGCCCCCTGTTTTGCGTTATAAACCCGCCGGTTCGGCGGTTACACCCGCAACATCAGTCACCCCAGCGGTATGCAACATGGCATACAACAGGGGTCACAACATGCCGCGCAACACGGCATGGCTGGCTGGTGTGGTTGGTGTGTGCGCCTAGGTGGTGTGGCTAAGCGGTCTGTGAGGAGCGCGGCCTGTATGGTGCGCCGTGCAGGCGCAGCACCGCCGTACACCGACTCAGCGCGGCGGATATGCACGCCGTTGGTGTACGCCATTACTGTCCGGCGCAGCGGTCCACCGATGTTTGGCGCCGTATCGGTGTGGCACAGGTATGCGGCGTGTCGCTACGCCGGGGCGGTAAGGCGGTGTTGTCTGTGTTAGCGTTTGCGGCATTGGGTTGTGTTATCGAGTGACGGGAAGTGTTGCCGCGCGGTAGGTGACAGGACGTGGCGACACGCTGGACCACGGCGGTAAGCAGATGTTGCATGGCGGCACTGCGCGGCGACGCGGGTACGGCACAGCCGGCGAGTGGCGCCACAGGCGGATGGAAGGGGAACTTTTATGCAGGTGACAGCAGGGGCGCGGGGGACAGCGCTGGGACGCATCGGCCTGACGGGGCCTGCCCTGGACACGTTCTGCGAGGACGTGGGCGCCAGCCCGGATTACGTGCTCGACCTGTTCGACCGACTCATCATCACCATCGCCGCGTGGAAGGGCGGCGTCGGGAAGACCGAGCTGGCCAAGGAGCTGGCGTGGCTACTTGACGGGGTGCTGGTGGACCTGGACTGGGATGCCGGCGGCGCCACGCGGGCGTGGGGGTATCGCCACGAGACCCGCACGAATGCGCCGCTGCTGGACGCCCTGGAGCGGGGCAGGTGTCCTCGCCCTTTGTCCGGTAAGGGTGTGCGTGCTGACCTGATCCCGTCGCACCCTGATTTCTCGGTCAACCAGCCCGCCAGCCAGGACATGGCGGCCGCGCTGGAGAAGTGGTCGGCCGAGCTGAAACGCCCGCTGGTCATCGACACCCATCCCGGAGGCGTGCCCTCGACGGTGGGTGCTGCCAGCGCTGCTCACGTGGTGGTTGTGCCGGTGAACCTCGAAACACGCGCTTTGGCAGCGACCGAGCAGATGGCCAACGAACTGCAGGGCGGGTATCCGCTGCTGTTCGTGCCCAACCGGGTCGAGGCGGCTCCCGAATCCGAGGTGAGCCGCCTGGAGAAGATCAGCACCACCTACGGAATCGAGGTCGGCCCGCCAGTGCACAGCCATGCATTCCTCAAGCGCCGCAAGTTGTCAGGCGCGGTGTGCGCACCGGGCAAGTCCGGCCAGATTCCCGCCTCCAACGCGAGGTTCGTCGCGGAGGTCAAAGACGTGGCTCGCGCCGTTTTGACCCATGCGGTGCGGAACGCGATCGCCCAACACCAGGAGGAGGCGTTGTCGTGAGTGATACTGCTGTCAGCGGTGGATTGAGCAAGCTTCGGGCGGGGCGGCAGCGCAGGGCCGGGCAGGTCCCGCCGCCCAAGCATCCCGCGGCGCCGCATACCACTGACCCACAGAACCCGGCGAACGCGGAGACCACCGCCCCTGCTGCGCCCAGCAGTCCCGCTCCGACCGTTGAACCTGCAGGCCAGCAGCGGGCGGGGCAGGAGAGCGCGAGCCCTGCGGCGGCTCCAACACCGCCAGCCTCGGTCCCTCCTGCTGCGCCGGCGGCCTCTGCGCCCGCTGCAGCGTCGCCGGCGCAGACCGTCGTGCGGCGACCGCTGCCCGATCTGATCATCGACTGGTCCGATCCGGTGATGCATGTGGTGCGCGCGACTCGCCTCAGTGTGGCCAGTTCGGTGTTCGACGCGTTCAAGGCTGCAGCCGAGCAGCCGGGCCAGCCTCCGCAGACGTCGCTGATCATGGCGGCGGTCAGCACTCACTTGGCGCGGTTGCCCGAGCTGGTGTTGGCGCGGCGGCCAGAGGAGCACACCGACTTCTCGTCGTTTTATCGGCGTCCGGCTGCTCCGAGCAGGAATAGGACCGATCCGCAGGTGCCGCTCTACATCCGCCCGAACGGCGGCGAGGACCAGGCGCTCAACCGCATTGTCGATTGGGTCAACGCGATCATCACCGACGGGCATCCGGGGCGTCGGGAGGCGTCGCGTTCGGAGATCGTGGCGGCCGCGTTGGCGGCGGAGTATCTGGCGTCGTCGAAGCGCTGAACGAACCGCGTTCACCTCAGTGCGGGCTCGGCCGCCACCATCACGGCGCCGAGCACTTCCCACAGCAGGGTCAGTGCCCGACGCTCGATGAGGTTCGATTCCTCGTCCTCGGTGTCGGGCAATGCGTCGTACCCGGGCACCGGGGGAGGGCCGGTGGCCAGCACCGACCGCAGGTAGGCGGCCTGCAAAGCCAGTGCCCGATCACGGGTGGGGCCACGCAGGTAGGCCTCGTCGGCGGTCTGAGCGAGCAGCAGATCATCTTGCACGTCACGACCCCGGTCTAGCCACTGCTGCCAGGCGCTGCGTTCCCTGCGATAGCGCTCGATGCGTTCCTGACGGGTCTCGTGGAGTCTGTGCTGGGCGGCGATGGTGTCGAGGGTGTTCGGGCCGGGCCCGACGCAGCCGCGGCCGGTGACGGCGATCAGGCCGGCGATCTGTAGGTCGCTGATCATGGCGTCGCCGGTGCTGCGGCTGACCGCGGCCGCGGCGTAGATGTCGGCTCGCTCGGTCAGACCGTGCTGGACCACCAGATCGTGGATGCGCTGCAGCCGCCAACCCAAAACGTGCCAGGCATCATGCACGGGTTCGATGCGGATGCGCTCGGCCGCGCCGATGTCGACTGTGACGGCTCCTTGGCTGGTCAGGGCGTAGGCGTCGGCGTCGCGACCAACGGCGCGGCGGGTCAAGATCAACGGTGCGCCGACGCGTTCACGCATGTCGCGCAGCACTTTCCACACCGCGTCGGCGGTCATCAGGCCGGCGGCCAGCGACAGGCTGCGTCCTCCCACCGCGACAACCCAGGCGCCGTTGACCTGTTCTCCTGATTTCAGGGCCAGGTAGGCCAGGGCTTGCAGCACCACCTTGACCGTCCAGCGTTGTCGTCGGCCGTGGTACTCAGTGTCAGCCCAGCGGAAGGCGCAGGCCAGCCAGCGGCGCAGTTCCACGGGCCCGCTGGGTCCGCGCGTTGCTGAGGTGGGTGCCTTGGGTGTTGACCCCCCCGGTGAATCTTTCTGTAGCTTGTGCTGACGGTGCCGGTGAATTAACACCATTTCGTAGTAGTGGTTCATCGCTTTGCTGAAGTCCCTGTTCAGGGCGATGTCTGCGCGGTTCCCGTAGCGGTTGAAGGCGGTCCCCAAGCCTTGGTGCCAGGGGCCGGCGGGGGCGATGAGTTCGCGCAGGTCGTTGAGGGTGTAGCCGCGCATGACGGCGTGGTAGATCACCGACATCCGGGCTTCGGAGTGGCTGGGCCAGGCGCGGCCTGCCGCCCCGTTGGCGTCACCGTGGGTGGCGTAGTGCAGCACTGCGGCCGGGATGGGGGTGGGGTTGGTGTGCTGGGGCGCCAGGCGTAGGTCGTCGCCGTTGCCGGTGGTGAACTGCGCCAGGGCTGGGCAGTTCTCGGCGGCGGTGGCGTTCGCGGGCGTCGGGGCTGCGGTGGAGGGCCGTTTGAGGATGCCGAGGTGGGCGTAGAGGGTGGGCAGGAAGTCTGGGGTGGAGCCGTCGGCGATGGCGGCGCGGGCGTCGCTGAGGCTGCCGAGTAACTGGCGGTGTCCGCCTTGCTTGTCGAGGGTGCCGGGCAGGCTCAGGCATCCCGTCGCGACGTTGCCGTTGGGTGAGGTGTCCAGGGTCGGCAGATGTGCGGCCAGGACCGCCGTCAGTTGGGTGATCTCGGCGTGGGTGGCGCTGGTGGCCGGCGCCAGCGGGCAGATGATGTGCATGCCGCCGTTGGTGGAGCGGTCGATGATCAGGCGGCCGCCGGCGGCGGTGAGCCAGCGGCGGGCGATCTCGACGTCACGCTGCACCGCGGTCGGTCCGCCGCGCGTGGAGTCGAAGTCCAACGCCAGGATGCGTGTGGTCGCGGCGTGTTCGGTGTAGAGGTAGACCGCTGCGGGTCGGCCCGGCAGTTTGCGGGTGAGTTGGCGGCTGGTGCTGAACTTGCCCGTCGTCGGGTTGTACAGACGCATAGTGGTGCGCCCTGGGGCGCTCAGCAGCGGCGCCAACGCAGCCCACACCTCATCGGGCGCGGACAAAGGAGGCACATGGTGTGCCACCGCTACACCGCCCACCTGCGGGTCGGTGTGTATGGCACCCAAGGTTTTGGGGTGCGCGAAAGGTCACGGTTTCTGCACAGACTCCGCGCCGGTTCTGGAAAGAATCGCGGGTGTGCGCTACCGTGAGACGAGTCATCCAAGACAGGTCCCTTCGGGGATACGGGTGCGGACCCAGATTCGAAGGGCCAACTTCGAATCGAAACCGGAACGAGGCCCCCTAGTGGGGCCTTTGTTCATGCCCGGGCCGGAATCCGCACACCAGCTATGTATTTGTCACATCTGCCCCCAAGAGCGGTCAAGCAAAGACAACGGTCATACAAAGACAAAGAGGGGGCTGGGGTGTTCAGATCGCCAACGGCAGCTCCTCACCGCGCCCGGGCGCATCGGTGGTCAGGTCTGTCAGGTTCAACTCCTTGAGGTCGAACCGGTATAGGTCGGTCATCAGCTCGGGCATGCCGACGTGCTCGCACAGCACATCGCCGAGGTAGCGGCCCATGGAGATGCCGAGCATCGCGGCGCGGGTCCTGACCACGTTGTAGACCTCACGCGGGGCGAGTGCCTTGACGAAACTGGGTGCCTCCAGCGCTTCGACGTAGGAGGCGCGTCCCATATCCGGCACCGCGGGGGGCGGGATGCCCAGATCCAGGCAGTGCAGTTCACGGACAAGATGATCCAGGCCGACGTGCTCAGACAGCACGTCTCCGGCGTACTGCACGACCGGAACGTTCAGCAGTGCTGCGCGTTCGCGGACCAGGGCGCATACGGTCGGGTCTGGGAGGGCCATGATCTGGGCCCTATCACCCTTGTAGGTGCTGCGATGGCGACGGTGCATCTCCATAACAGGTGACTCTTTCATCTCGGAACCGCTCTACCCTGTAAGTGATTCCCGCGTGTCTTGCACACTCCCTTGCGCGCGATGAGACGTACAGTACACAATGGAGCAGTTCGTGAACATGTTAGGCACATTGGGCGGGCACGAGAGAGGCTGAATCGTTATGAGCGCTGATCAGATCAGTTTGGACCCGGAGGCCGCGGCAGCCCTGGCCGACCGTTGGGACCAGTACGCCGACGAGCTGGGGCAATACCTCGCGTCGACACAGCCCGACATGGAGCAGCTGAGTAACCAGTTGGGGCCGATCTACTCAGCGTTCATTCAGGCCAAAGCGCTGGAGACGACCGAACGCGGTCTGAGCTACGAGCGCGTCATCGCCTGGGCTCGGTCGCACGCGCAGAAACTGCGCAATCATCGGACTGGCTTCGAGGCCGCTGACGACGACACCGCCCGCGCCATCGACGCCGCGGTGTCGAACTGACCTCAGCGAGGATCGTCGGGTGGGGTCGGAGTTGAGCCGGGAAGGGGGATGGCGTGGTTGACATTTCGTTCGAACCGCCCGCCCTGGTCGCCCACGGCCGCGAGTTGGAGGACGACGCGGCCGGGCATTCACCCTCCTGCTCGCTGTGCCAGCCGGCAGCCTCCGACGAGGTGTCGACCGCGGTGGCCGCGTCGTTCACCGCATGGGCCACAGGTCTGGAACTGCTCCTCGGGCACTCGATCGCCCAGCGGGCCGCCGGAGGAATGGCCGTGGCCACCACCGGGGTGGCACTGGACCAAAGTGACGCCGATGCCGCCACGGTGATCTCCTCCTATGGCCAGGCCCCGCCTTCCTCGGCCGCACCCGTCCTACCCACCGGGCCCGGCCAGGTGCCGTCGTTACCGGCCGCCCCGGCAGTTCCTGCCGCGCCCACACCCGTGCCCGCTGAAACCTGGTCCTCGCTCATCCACGGCGGGCCGGGTTCAGAGCCGCTGCGCACGTTGGCCACCCAGTTCCGAACGCTGGCAACGGAATTGGACAAGCAGGCCGGTGACACCAAGCGCGCTGCCCAAGGGGTCGACGCGAACTGGAACGAGGGAAACCAACCCGCAGGCCGCAACATCTCCGAACACGCCTCGTGGTTGGCCGATTCCGCGAACTACGCCAGGACCCTGGCGTCCTCAGCGGAGTCGGCGGCCAACACCGTCGACAACACCCGCACCGCGACGCCGACGCCGGAGACGTTCAAAGCATTGCGCCAGGAGTACCGCACCGCGCTGCAGAAGTTCAACTCCAGCGCAGGTGTGATCAGTGAGCCGCTGATGGTGGCCAAGACTAACCTTTCTACCGCGCAGGCTGAGGCCGTAGCTGCACAGACCAGCTATGCGCTGGCCGCCAACACCGACACCGTGACCGTGCCGCCGCCACCGCCGGCACCCCCGCCGATCGTGGGCAACACCCCTGGCACCGAGAATGCTGAGCACAAAGAGTCCACCACCGAGGCTGACGAAAAGAAGGACAAGCCCGAACCCACCACCGAGGAGATCAAGGACGGACCCGGGTCTGGCGATCCTGGCACCGAGGGTGATCCGGCGACCAACAGCGACCCAACCGCACAGCCGACCGGCGACATCGCGGCCGTGGAGCAGGGGGACCTGCCCAGTGAGCCAACCGCGGCGCAACCTCCGCTGACTCCGGCCACCGATGCGACCGCCAACACCGCGGGCACTGTCCTGGGCTCGATTCTGGGCGCGGTGAGCCAATCTGCGGGCGGCGCTTCGGGGATGATGCCCGGCGGGGGCGCTTCTCCGCTGTCGGCGCTGTCGGGGATCCCGAGTCTGCCCGGCCTGGGTGGCATGCCCAGCACCGGCGGTGAGGGCGTGCCGCCTCCGGAGGACATGGGCTTTGACGACCTCGGCCCGAGTGATCTGGGTACCACCCCGGCAAGCAGCGGCGGCGGTGGTGGTGGCGGATTACCTGCTGGCGGCCCATCGAGTTCGGTGTCCGCGGCGGCCCCCGGTGCTGCGATCAGCCCACCGGCCAGCGCACCGCCTGCGGCGCCCGCGCCGGCCCCTGGCCGAGTCGGCGGTCCGATGATGGGGGGCATGTATCCGCCGATGATGGGCGGTATGGGTGGCAACAACGAACCCGAGCGGGATAAAGACCTTTTCCCCGACAAGCGGGTCGTGCATCGCGACCACGCGAACACGGAGCCGGTGTTCGGGGAGTTGGAACAAGTGAGGAAGCGTCCTGGCCGGCGTACGTCGTCCAGGACTCAGGAGGAGACCGATGGCGACACCACCGATTAACCCTGCCGCCGAGGCGGCGCTGGCACCGCTGAACAGGATGCTGGACGCGATCTACGCCTGGGATGAGGAGACCGATGCGTTCCTGTCGAGCACCAGCGACGACGACGACATCATCGTCGTGCACGACTCTCGGGGACGGCTGCTTGACCTCGATGTCCGGGAGGGACTCCAGCAGGAGTTGACCATCGGCGAACTCAACGACCGCATCAGCGATGCGCTGGCGCAGAACGCCCGCCAGGCCGCCGATGGGCTCGACGCCATCTCACAGAAGCTGTTTGACGAGTGCGCCAAGATCGCCTCACCCGAGCTGCTCCAGCATCCTGTGGCCAACCAACTCGCCCAAGCATTGCACAGCCCGAACAATCAACGGAGGCAGTAGAAATGCCCGCAGTCACACCATCGCCACAGGGACAGTCAGCAGACAACATCGAGGTCGAACCGATGGAGCTCATTGCCGATGGAGCCGACACCGCGGCCGATGCGGGCAGCGTTGCCGCCGCCGGAGCGGGCGGGGCGATTGGGGCCGCCGCGGCCACGGCGGCTGGGGCAGGACCAGATGCGGTGAGCGCAGCGATCACCGCCGCCATGAGCCCGTGGGTCGCTGAACTGGCCGCATGCGAAGCTCAGGCCGCTGCTCTGGCAAGCCAAACGGCCGCGACCGACAGCACCTGCGCTGCCACATTGGAAGCCGAGGACGGTCAGACCGCTGCCACCATCAGCGCTGCCGTGGCTGGACCAGGGGTCTACACGATCTGACGAGTTTTTACCGGCAAAGGTGTTGGTGCTGAGCGGTAGGCTCTAACCATCCACCCGATACGCAGGGAGACGAGATGAGCCACCCCATCACAACCGGGCCTGGCACAGGACGCGCACACGGGGCTGGCTACCAACCAGTACCCGAAGGGTCGGGGTATCAGCCCGCCCCCGAGGGGTGGGGCTACCAGCCATCCCCACCGCCACCCGAGGGGACCGTCTACCAGCCCGCCCCCGCGCCCGGACATTTTGGGTCACCCACCGCGGCCACCAAGCGCCCGCGTCGAGTTGGCCTCATCGCTGCGATCGCTGCCACTGCCCTGATCTCTGCCGGGCTGGGCGCTGCAGTCGGAACCGTCGTCACCAGTTCAGCCTCATCGAGCGACGGTGCCACTCAAACCGTTGAACCAACGAATGTTGCAGGCGCACCAGCCACCGGCGACACCCACGCACAGGATGTGGGACTGTGCACCCGCTACGCCACCATTAACAGTGCCATGCCGGCGAAAGACAAGAAGGCGAGTGACCTCCTTCCCGGAGTCGCTGCGTTGGAATCCTCCCTGCAGGAGTTCCCCGGGGCTAGTCCCGAGATTCGAGAAGCAGTAGCCGACATGGTGTCGATCTACTACGCACGGATAGCGGCGTACGCGCCGGTTCGTACGCGTGGCCTGGCCGAGCCACCGCCCCACACTGCAGAGGCCGAGAACGCTGCGAGTGACCGGGTGTGGCAGATCTGCGGTCTCGACCAAGGCTGAGTTCGTATTCCAACGTGTGAATGAGGGGAGAGCGCAGCCATGCCTGCTGCTGGATCGTTAGGGGGTTCGGGAGACATTCAACGGCCACCGGGCATCGGTGCCCAGATGGCCATCGGTGAGTTCTGGCCGAGCATCAGCGAAAGCGACATCCAGAGTGTTGCCGACGAACAACGGGCCGCTGAAACCAGGTTTTCCACCTACGGCGACACCCTTAAACGCAAGATGACAACGAGCCCGGACCTCCTTCAAGGACAGGCAGGCATCGCGCGGGTCGAGCGGCTCACCATGATGCGCAACCATGCCTACGACGTAGCCGATCATGTCGGGTCGAAAGCCGTCACCGCGGAGTCCTACAAGAGCACGGTCATTGGCCTGAAAATGGACCTCACACGGATCGGGGACGCCGCCCAAACGGCTTGGGAGACAGCACAAAAGACCAAGACACCCTTCTCCGCTGGCACGTTCAAAGCAGAGGCCGCCACCGCGTACAGCACAGCCCTCGGAGACATCGCCGCCGCGCCGCCACCGCTGCCTATGCCGGGCCAGGACAGCCCACGTAACGGCACGGAGGCAGAGCCAGCCAGTAATGAAACAGGCAAAGACGAGCAACGAGACAGGGCCGATGAAGTCGAGCCTGATAAAGCTGATCCTGCAGGCGATGTTGAGGGTGCCGGGGATGAGCTTCAGGGGGACGAACAGAAAGTTGCTGAGGATGTCGTCGGCGGTCCCAGTGAGATGGGGCCAGGCACGGGGAACGAGTTCCTTGATGAGCAACGTGTAGGTGGAGACATCGAACAGCCGGGTGTCTCGCCCGTGACCAGTCCTGTCACGCAGCCGACTATGCCGACAATGAGTACCCCTCAGGTGGGCAATGTGGGTAGCGGAGTAGGCAGTGGTATGGGTGGGATACGGCCGCCGCAGATGCCGTCGGGTTTGAATGCGTTGAGCGGGAGTCCGTTGAAGGATGCGGCGACGGCTCCGGCCTCGTCGATGTCGGAGGCGTTGAGCAGCAGCCCGTTGACGAGTAATCCGTTGTCGAGTGCTGCGAGCAGTTTCCAGTCCGGTTTGGCGTCGGGTATGGGCGCTTCGGGTGCGGTGTCTCCGGCGCCGGCGCCGCCGCTGGAAAAGTTTGCGGCGCAGCATCCTTCGGTGACTCCGGTGGCGTCGCCGGGTTCGCAGGGGCCGGTGGTTCCCGCTCAGGGCCCGACGGCGGCTGCACCGGGTGCTTCACCTGCTGTTGGCGGCGGTGGAGGTATGGCGCCGATGGTTCCTCCGGGTGGTGGAGGCGGTGGCGGTTTGGCACCGTATGTGCCGCCCGGTGGCGGGGGTGGTCCCGTGCCACCGCCTGGTGCGGGGACGGTGCCGGCGTCGGCTCAGCCTGCGCCTCCGGTCGGCCCGACGCCGCAGCAGGGCGGCGGTGGTGCGGGGGCTCCGCTGGTCGCTGGCAGCGGAGGTGCCGGTGCTGGTGCGGCACTGACGGATTCGGAGCCGAGTGCTGATCTGCTGTTGGCGCGGCGGGTTCTGGATGGGCTGGTGCGCGGTACTGAAGTTCGGGAGGACTTACTCAACGGCGGGTTCGTGCAGTGGGCGGTGTCGGTGGTGCATTTGCCGTCGGGTCCGTCGGTGTCGATTGCGTCGAGCGTGGGTGGGGGCGCCTACCTGCCGCCTGGGGTCTTTATTCCGAACTCGGCGCACCTTGCGGTGTTTGATGAGCTGCTTCCTTTGAATTGGGCCACCCGGTTCATGGGGGTTGAGCAGCCGACAATCTTGCTGGCGGCTCATGCCGAGGAATTGTCGCGGCATGTGCCAGGGGCGCGTCGGTCTGCGTTGGTGACGACCGAGTTGGGGGTTTCGCGGCCGGTGGGGTGGCCTGATTTCGAGTCGGTCCGCGCTGTCGAGATCCTGCACACCCCTGGCGAGGCTCCGAGTGGTGGCGGTGGATATGTCCACCGGTTGATGACGGTGGATCGGCCGGCGTGGGCGAAGGTGCAGAGCATCCTTCAGCAGGGTTTGGGACTGCAGGCCGCTGGAGCGATCACCGAGGCGGTGTTGGCTGCTGCTGCGCAGACGCCGAGTCCGTTGGCCGGGGTGGACGGTCAGGAGGCGCGGCTGATCGAGCAGTACGACGTGGATCATGTGTTGGAGCCGTTACGCAGCCGTACCGCAGTGGACTGGGATGCCCACTACCGCAACGTGATTGAGCGGCATAATTCTGCGGTTCTGCATCCGAGCATGGCAGGGGCGGTGCTCGACGCTGATGATTCTGAGGTGTCGCGGGCTTCGCAGCAGGTGTACGTGCACTTCTACCGGGCGGGCCTGATGGTCGAACTGCTGCGGTGTTGGCGTGATCAGCCGCCGTCGCTGCCTGATCTGGTCTACTGCGCCAAGATCGCCGGGTTCGGCCATGTTGTCGATGCGGTGTTGGCGCCGCGGCCGCAGAACCAGGGGACGCCGAGCTGACCGGCGGCGAAACAACCTTCTCCAGCAATTGTGCCTGACATGTTCACTCGTTGCATGAGTATGTGTAATATGTCCATCAACATGCGGGTCAGGTGACGTTGGGTGTGTGGCCGGAAGGGGAACCGTGACGGAGCAGGGGGCTGCTGAGGCGGCCAGTGATCTTGCCGAGCAGGTTGTGGCGACGGCGATCTCTGTGAAGCGCACAGTGTTCGTGCAGGTCAATGCCCTCGGTTTCGTCTGTGGTGTGGTGTTGAAGCCCGAAGCTCGGAACTGGGATTCGGTGACGCTGAACAACCGTGTCCGCAAGGTCGCCGCCGTCGCTCACGACCGGTATCTGGCCAATCTGGGCATTGATGGGACGTATCCGACGCTTGACGCGGTGGCAGCCGACGAGCGTGCATTGAACTTCTAGTCATAGGGAGAGTTGCATGTCGTGGGACATTGTCAGCAAAGCCGTCGAGACGGTCATCACCAACGCCATCCTCGGGATCGGCCGGCTGGCGCCGCTGCTGCCGACGTCGCCTGTCCCAGACGTTGAGCTTGACGGGGGCGCGGGTGCGCCCGAATCGCCCGCCCCCCCGGCGCCCGGTGGACCGGGCCAGCCTTCGCCACCGCCTCCAGGTCCGGGTGCCCCTGCGCCAGGGCCCGTAACACCGCCGCCTGGTCCTGGCGAACCTCCGTCAGGCCCGGGAGCGCCGCCCCCTCCGCCGGCGCCTCCGATGCCCCCGGAGGGTGCTGAGGGGCCAGCCGCGGAGGCCGCCAAAGAGGAGGCGCGGCGTGTGGGCGAGATGCTGGAGCAGCTTGTGGAACTCGACAGTGCGGGGATCAGCGCTGAGGAGGTGGCCGCTGCGGGCGAGGTTGGCCGCCAGGAGTTGGAGGACATCCGCGCCGATGTGACGGCCAAAATCGAGCAGATGAAGGCTGACGGGTCGCTGTACACCGCCGAGGGTCAGAAGACGTTGATGGATTTCGTCAAGACCCGCCTCGAGGAGGCCCGGACGATCATCGAGAAGGCGGCGGCCGACTCCGAGGACAAGGCGACGGTGTCGCAGGACAACGCCACGAGATACAGCGGGGTGGGAACAGCACCCGACGGTGCTGGCGGGCCCGCCGACAGCGGAAGCGCCACGGATGCTCCTGCCGAGGCGGATTCGGCCAAGGAGGCGCAGACCAACCCGGCTGGCATGGGTCAACCAGGGCTGGGTATGGGCATGCCCCTGGGCGGTGGGATGCCGATGGGCGGTGGCATGCCGATGGGTGGTCTCCCCGGGTTCGGCGGTGGCGGGGGCGGATTGCCGGGCTTCGGCGGCGGGGGCCTGCCCACCGGATTCATGGACCCGCTGGCCTCGACGCTGGCGGGGTTCAACGATCAGAAGCCTGCCGATGAGGCTGCACCGGACTTCAAAGACGACGAGGCCGGCGCCCATACCGATGAGGCCGCACCCGACTTCCAGGAAGACGAAGGTAAGACTGAGCCAACCTCCGAGGGCGAGAGTGGCTCCGAGGAGGGCGAAGAGGAGTCGGCGCAGACTCAGGCGGCCGCTGCCGAGCAGGCTGGCCCGCAGGCCGAGACGGTGGAGCCACCAGCGAAGTCGACTGATGTGCAGTTGCCCGACAACTCGGTAGCGGAGGCGCGGACCGCGCAAGCTGCGGAGGCGGTGAGGTCGGCGCTCAACGGCACTCCGGTGGCCGAGGCGTGGCAACAGGCTGCGGGCGTGACACTGCCGCCGGCGGGCACCCCGGTGACCGATCCGGTGCCTCCGACACAGCTCAAGGCGGGGGATGTGGGCATGTGGAAGGACCACCTGGTGATGGCGTTGGGTGACGGCAAGGTGCTGGTGTCCGGGCAGGTGCAGCCGTTGGAGAGCGTGAGTTCGGGGCCGGACTTCCTGGGCTGGTTCGATCCCACGGCGACGGCGAAGGCGGGCGCACCGGCCCCGACACCGACTGCTGACTGACTGACGAGAGAGACGTGAGACTCGATGATGACCCCGCCGGAGGCACACTGAGATGTCGGTGGAGGGGTTTGTGCGTGCTGCCGGTGGGGTGATGGGTCAGGCGCGGGATGGTTTCGGCACCGGGGTTGGGGTGCTGTTGCCGCTGCCGCCGTTGGCTCCGGCACCGCCGCCGAC
>Ga0172382_10002071_pt1 | contig 34289 bp, 37 predicted proteins | sample Leawel138RmetaG_FD_122245 | JGI IMG/M metagenome (GOLD analysis project Ga0172382, IMG submission 122245) | Leachate microbial communities from a municipal landfill in Southern Ontario, Canada - Leachate well 138R metaG | ecosystem: Engineered > Solid waste > Landfill > Unclassified | place...
GATTCCTCGATGCGTTCGACGATCTCCGCGGCATGCGGCAACATGGCCGGCGACGTGGTCTGCGGTGCGTTCATGGCAATACCTTGCTCTGGCTTCAGGAGTTGGCGCTCTTCTGCTCGATGACTTCCAGCATCTGTACGATCTGGCGCGACAGCGGCTCGACCTTGAGATACTGCTGCTCGGCCTCCGCCTTCTTGCCGGCCTCGCGCAGGTCGATGATGCTGCGGATCAGTTTGTGCAGTTCCTCATGCGGCTTGTCCAGCTGGCGCATCTCCGGCATGTCGCCGTATTTCTGCAGGCCCTCGCCGAAGTACCACTTGCCCAGCACGCAGTCCTTGTGCGACACGGCCTGCTCCCGCGTCAGGCTGCCCTTGCCGTCGAGATAGGCGCGCAGCTTGCCCTTCCAGGCCAGGTGCGCGGTCTTGGCGGCGGACAGGTCGGCGCCGTGCACGTTGGTGCGGAAGCGGGCCACCAGGGCACGCAGCTTGTCCATGTGCTCGTGGATCTCTTCCGTCGAGGCCACCGTATCGGCGGCGGTACGCGTGGTCTGCTCGGCGACACCGGCGATGTTGGTGATGGAGCGATCCATCTCCTCCGCCACATGGCTCTGCTCCTCGGCGGCGGTGGCGATCTGGCTGCTCATGTCGGTGATGGTGGCTACCGAACGTACGATGCGCTCCAGCACGGCGCCGGCCTCGGAGGTGGCGGATACCGTATCCCGGGCACGCGTGCGGCTCTGCTCCATCATCTCGGCCGCCTTGCGCGACTGGGTCTGCAGGCGTTCGATGATGGCGCGGATTTCCTCGGTGGATTTTTGCGTGCGCTGCGCCAGGGTGCGCACCTCATCGGCCACCACGGCAAAGCCGCGGCCCTGCTCACCGGCACGCGCCGCCTCGATGGCGGCATTGAGTGCCAGCAGGTTGGTCTGCTCGGCGATGCCGTTGATTACCTCCAGCACCTGCCCCACCTCGCGGCTGTCCTCCTGCAGCTGCGCCATCACGCTCGCGCCCTGCTCCACCTGCTGGGCCAGGCTGTCGATGCTGTCGATGGTCTGGCTGACCACGCGGCGGCCGTTTTCCGCCTCGTCCTTGGCCTGGCTCGCCGCCTCGGCGGTATGCGAGGTATTGCGCGCCACTTCCTGCACCGTGGCGGCCATTTCATTCATGGCCGTGGCAATCTGATCGATCTCGGAATGCTGATGCTGCACGCCGCGCATGGTCTCTTCCAGACGTTGCGCCACGCCGTCGATGGTGCTGCTGACCTGTGCCGTGCCCTGGGTCACGCCGCCGACGATCTGGCCCATGTGCGACACCATGTCGTTGTAGGCGGTGAACATCTGGCCGATTTCATTATCCTTGTTTTCCACTGTCAACGAATGGGAAAAATCACCAGCACCGACGGATTTGAGATGCTCGCGCAGGCGGTCGATCTGCTGCATCAACACGGTCATGCCGAACATGCGGCCGAAGGTCACCAGCAACAGGATCCCGAGGGTGGACCCCAGGGCCACATACAACTGCTCATTGGCCTCGGTCTGGGCCTTGGCCTCCATCATCAGGACGGCGGCATTCATTTCCTTGAGCACCACGGGCGAGCGCTGCTGGATGGCGCGCATCTGCTCCGGGCTACGGTTGTCCACATAGCTGACGATATCCGCCTTGTAGCCCTGCCACAGCTGCTCGACCTTCTGCAGCTGTTCGCGGGTTTTCTTGTCCCCCACCGCCGTGATGCCGCGCTCCGCGTTGCCCTCCAGCAGGGCGCGATGGGCATCCTCGAACTGCTTGATGGTCGCCATGACGGTGTCCTTGCTCTCCACACCCTGACCGGCGAGCAAGGCCTCCTTGGCCAGCTTCTGGCTCAGCATACGCTGGGCGCCGGCGACGTTGATGCCGGTGGCATCGTTGCCGAAGGAGAAATACAGATCGGCAGCCACCACCGCCGCGAACACGAAGATCAGCGTGTAGGAGAACAGAAACTGCTTATCCAGGCTGCGGATGCCGATGATGTGCAGGATTTGCTGGATGATGTGGGAAATCAGGTTTCTCATGGCAATAATTCCTCTTCTAATTCTTATGTCTCAGGCCGGATGCATCAGCCGCCGCACAGGGCGGCGGCCTCGGCGGTGATATCGATGGCCGCCGGGCACCAGCTGATGCAGCGGCCGCAACCGACACAACCGGAACGGCCGTACTGATCATGCCAACTGCCCAGCTTGTGGGTCAGCCACTGGCGGTAGCGGAATTTCGTTTCGGCGCGAATCACCACGCCGTGGATATAGCTGTGGCCTTCGGTGAAGCAGGAGTCCCATTGCCGGTAGTGCACGCTGCTGCGGCCATCCAGCGCCGGTTCGTCACGCTCGCTGTGGCAGAAGCAGGTGGGACACACCGCGGTGCAGTTGCCGCAGGACAGGCAGCGCGCCGCCACGTCGTCCCAGCGTGCGTGCTCCAGGCGGGCAAACAGGGTGTCGCGCAGATTGCGCCCCGGCAGGGTGCGCGTCTGGCGTGCGATCGCAGCGGCATTCTGCTGCTGTGCCGCCGCGCGCTGTGTCGCGCCGGCCGGCTCCAGATACAGGTCACGCAGGATGGCGCCGCCGACCGGCGTGCCGCTGCGCACGATATAACCGTCGTCCAGCTCGTCCAGCACCAGGTCAAAACCCGACTGGGCCTCGGGGCCATCGCCGGTGGAGGCGCAAAAACAGGTCTCTGCCGGATGGCTGCAATTGACCGCCACCAGGAACAGGCGCTCGCGGCGGGCGGCATAATAGGGATCGTTGTGGCGGAAATGCTGGTCGTGGATCTGCAACGCAGCGAGGTCACAGGCGCGGACGCCGATCACGGCCGTGGGCAGATCATGCAGCGGTGCCGGAGAGAAGTCCGCCCCCTGCTCTGCCTGCCACAGGCTCTCACGCGGGGCAAAGGTCAGCGGCTTAAGCGCCTGCGGTCCATTGGCCCAGGCGAAGCAGCGCGCGCTGTCATCACGCTCCAGCCGATAGCTGCCCGCGGCCTGCCGATCATGCAGCCCCTGCGGCAACGCGGCGGCATCGGCCAGGGTGTCGTAGACAATGGCGCCATCGCGTACCTGCGGGGCAATGCAGTGGAAACCGGCGGTACGCAGGCGGTCGAACAGGCGCTGCAACTCCTGGCGCGGAAGAAACTGGTATTCGGCCATCAACATCATCCCTTCTATTCTTGTCGTGAATTCCGCCGGCGCATGTCATTCAGTGAACAACCGGGTTAAGCTTAACCCGGATATTTGCTGAATGACAGGTGCCACCAGTCGTTTGCATGCGCAGCATTCGCGACCGTGGCCGTCATCCACCTGTAACGGAGCCCCTGGCATGGCCCAGCAGCCGAACTCCACCGAAGAGGCGATGAACCGCGTGCTGGAGGCGGAGCGCGCGGCCCATGCCGCCGTGACGGAGTGCGAGTCCCATGCAGCGGCCCTGCTCGAGGCGGCGCAACAACAGGCCCGCCGCATCCATAGCCGCGCCGACAACCGTCTCAGTCAGATACACGCCCACTGCGCACTGGCACTCGGCCAGCAAGTGGAACAATTGCTGCAACAGGACAGCAACGGCGCGGGCGCCCCCAGCCTCGGCGCTGAAACGCACGAACTGCTGGCGGCGGCCGTCACGCGACTGGCGGAATCCCTCACCGGTGGCGAGGGCAGCGATGACTGAACTCAGCCGGTTCGTCTACGCCCAGGTGCGCTTGCAGGCACGCTATGGTCAGCTGCCGGACCAGGCGGTCTGGCAGCGGCTGGAAGGCATCACCGCCCTGTCCCACTTGCTGCAGACCGCACGCACCACCGGACTGCGCACCTGGCTGCTCACCATCGCGTCGGGAACGCGATGGGACGCACGCAGTGCGCCGACAGGGACAGCGCCGCTCAACATCGGTGTCCACAGCGACAGCCACGCCATGGAAAAGTCCCTGCGCCAGCAACTGCGGCAACACATCGAGGAAGTCGCGCGCTGGTTGCCCCCGCCGTGGCGCCCGGCCGTCCGCTGGTGCGGCCTGCTGCCCGACCTGCCGGCACTGCATCATCTGCTCAGCGGCAGCGATGCCCCCGCCTGGCTGCGTGACGACGAACGTCTCAAGCCCTACGCCCACGACCTGCAGGCCCTGCGCCTGCAGGCCCTGCGCGACTCGCCCTACGCGCCGCTGCTGGCCGGCGGCAACGGCAGCGTGGATCTCGCCGCCGTCTGGGCCGCACACTGGCGCACCCTGTGGCCGAAGGAGGCCAGCGCCGCTGATCGCGCCGCCCTGACGGAGCTGGGTCGCCTGTTCGACAACCACTACGCCGCCCTGCGCAGCGACCTGGCCCGCGACGGCATGCGCGCCCGCGATCATCTCGACCAGCGCCTGCGCAGCGGCTTCCGCCGCCACCCGCACCAGGCCGCCGCCGCCTTCTACTACCTGGCCCTCACCGGTCTCAGTCTGGAGCGCCTGCGCGGCCAACTCACCCGTCTGATCCTGTTTCCGCTGGAACGCGCCTCATGAGCTTCAGCCTGCGTCCACAACCGGCGCGCTGGTTCGAGCTGCTCACTGCACGCGAGGACCTCACCCTGGCGGTGGAAACCCTGGCACGCACCGGGGCAGTGGAGCTGGAGACCCACAGCGAGACCGCCACGCCGCTGGTGCTGCCCGACCTGCGCGGGCGGCTGGAGGAGTACAACCGCCTCGCCCAGCACTACCACCGCTACTGGCCGCAGGACGAGCTGCGCCCCTCCGACCTGCCCGGCCGCCCGGTGGACACCCTCAACAACGCCCTTGTGCACCTGTATGCCTGGCGCGATGCTGCCGATGCGCTGGTACGACACAGCGAGGCACTGCGCGGTGAGCTCTATGAGCTGGAGATGCTGCGCGAGATGCTGCTCGCCCAGGGCGATACTCCGCTCAACCTCGCCCTGCTGCCCGGCAGCGGCCCGGCGCTGGCGGCGCGGCTGTTCGTGCTGCCGCCACGTACCCGCCTCACCCAGCTCCCTGCCGCCGTCCTCAGCACCACCGTACATGGCAAGGTGCATGACTTCCTGCTGGTGGTGGGCCCGCCCGCCGCGGTCGACCGGCTGGAGCAGGAACTGACCCTGCTCAAGGGACGACCGATGCATCTGCCGCCCTGGCTGGAACGCGGCAACGCCGCCTCGCTGGCAGCCCTCAGCCACCGCGCCGATGCCATCCATGCCGCACAGCAGGGGCTGCAGACCCAGCTGGCGGAACTGGAGCGGCAGCACCGGCTGCACGAGGCCCTGGGCGACATCGCCCGGCTGGAGTGGTTTCTCACCCATGTCGAGGCACTGCCGGTGAGCGAGACCTTCGCCTGGGTCACCGGCTGGACCTCGGACCTGGACGGCACTGTACTGCATCAGGCCCTCGACCGCGCCCGGGCGCGCGCCCTGCTGCGCTTTCCCGACCCGCCGCGCGACAAGACCCCGCCGATGGTGTTCCACAACCCGTGGTGGGCGCAGCCCTTCGAACTGTTCGCCCGCCTGCTCGGCACCCCGGCCAGGGACGAGGCCGATCCGAGCCGGCTGCTGGTGTTCATCGTGCCGCTGATGTTCGGCTACATGTTCGGCGATGTCGGCCAGGGCCTGGTGCTGCTCCTCGCCGGCCTGCTGCTCTCGCGCCGCTTCCCCGCCCTGCGCCTGCTGGTGCCGGGCGGGCTGGCATCGATGCTGTTCGGCCTGCTGTTCGGCAGCGTGTTCAGCCGCGAGGACATCCTGCCCGCGCTGTGGCTGCATCCCCTCGACCAGCCGCTGCTGGTGCTCGGCATCCCCCTGCTCGGCGGCGTGCTGCTGCTGCTGCTCGGCCTGCTGCTCAACGGCATCGAGGCCTGGTGGCGCAGCGAACTGCGCTGGTGGCTGGAACTGGATGCCGCCCTGCTGCTCACCTACCTCGGCCTGCTCGGCCTGCTGCTCACCCCCTACGCGTCACTCGGCGCCATGGCCGGACTGCTGTGGTATCTGGGCGGCCGTCTGCACCAGGCACGGGGCGATCTGCGCGCCCTCGGCGGTGCCATCGGCCGCCTGCTCGAATACACCATGCAGCTCATCGTCAACACCCTGTCCTTCACCCGTGTCGGCGCCTTCTGCCTGGCGCACGCCGGCCTGTCGGTGGCGGTGGTCGGCCTGGCCGAGGCCGGCAATCATCCGCTGCTGTATGCCATCATTCTGTTGTTGGGCAACGTGGTGATCATTATTCTGGAAGGGCTGGTGGTATCGATACAGGTCACCCGCCTGGTGCTGTTCGAGTTCTTCATCCGCTTCCTGCGCGGCGAGGGACGGCGCTTCCGTCCCCTGCCGGCGCCGCCACGCAAGACGGAACGGACGTAGCAAGGTTTTGCTCACAGGCATAACAAACGCAGGTACGGGATACGAGGGACAAGGTACGAGGCATGCGCTCGCTACGCTCGGGATTTGTGTTCGAATGGCGGTGCGCACGGCACACCATCCCGCGTACCTCGTATCTTGTCTCTCGTACCTTTCATCAAGGAGAACGACATGACACCACGCACCAAGATCGCCGCCTTCCTAGTCGCCCTGGCCAGCGTCATCGCCCTCGGCGCCACGGCGCTGCTCGGCATCGAACCGGCCCGTGCCGCCGAGGCGGCCGCCACCGCCGCCAGCCTGCCACCCGGCGTGTTGCAGTGGGGATTTCTCGCCGCCGCCCTCGCCACCGGCATGTCGTCGCTGGCCGCCGGCTATGCCGTGGCCATGGTGGGCAGCGCCGCCATCGGCGCCCTGGCGGAAAAGCCGGAGCTGCTCGGCCGCGTCCTGATCCTGGTCGGTCTCGCCGAAGGCATCGCGATCTATGGCCTGATCATCTCGATCCTGATCCTCAACCGGCTCACTTGAAGGGCAAAGCAAAATTCTTCACGCGGATGTCTGGCCGGCCCCGGCCATGCCATTCTGAATCGCAAATTTTGCATCCTGTGCCGAGGAAACCGTTCGCATGACACCGATATTTATTGGTGACGAACCCAGCGCGGCGGGCTACCGCCTCGCCGGTCTGCGCACGCGCAGTCCACGTGCCGACGAGGTGCTGGAGGTATTCCGCTGGGCCTGCGCTGAAACGGATCTGCTGCTGCTCGGCGTCGAACAGGCGCGGCAGCTGCCGGCGGAGGAACTGGCGCAGGCACGACGTGCGCTGCAACCGCAGATCCTCATCGTGCCCGACTTCCGGCAGCAGGTGCCGCTACGCGACCTGCCGGTACGCATCCGCAGCCAACTGGGAATGAAGCCATGAGCGAAGCACATAGCGTGCTCGAGGCCCAGGTGGACACCCTGCTGGCCCTGCTGGAGCAACACCGCGCCGAACGCTGTGCCCAACTGCTGGCGCAGGCGCAGGAGCGCCGCCATGCGGTATTGCGCGAGGCCTATGCCGAGGCCCGCCTGCGTGTGCGCGAGGCGATCCGCAGCGAGCGGCGCCGCGGCGCGAGCCGGCTGGAGGCCACCCGCGCGCAGCTGGAAACCCGCGCCCGCCAGCAGCAGCACCGTACCGCCCTGCTGCTGTTGCAGCAGGGCTGGGAACTGCTCGGACAAGCGGTGCTGCAGCGCTGGACGGCGGCGCCGCAGCGGCGCGCCTGGGCGGGCGCATTGCTGCAACAGGCGCTGCAGGTCCTGCCGCGCTGCGGCTGGACCATCGAACATCCGCCCGGCTGGGATGTGGCGGAATGCGATGAGCTGCACGGCGCCATCCAGGCGCACTGCGGCAACGCGCCGCAACTGCGCGGCAACGACCAGCTGCACGCCGGCCTGCGCATCCACGCCGAGGGGGCCTGCCTCGACGGCACGCTGGAGGGCCTGCTGGCCGACCGCGAGGCCATCGAGGCCCAGTTGCTGGCGCAGCTGCACCGCCTGCTCAATACCGATCGACCGCCGGCGGAGGCCAGACGATGAGCCACGCCGTGCTGAGCTGGATCGGCGGCCCGGTGCTGCGTGCGCGCAGCGAGGGACAGTTTCATATCAACGAGGCGGTTACTGTGGGCGAGCACCGCCTGCTCGGCGAGGTGATCCGCATCGAGCAGGAGCAGATCGTGGTACAGGTGTACGAAGACACCAGCGGCCTGCGCCCCGGCGATCATGTCACCGGCAGCGGCCTGCCGCTGGCGGTGCCGCTGGGTCCCGCCCTGCTCGGCAATATCTTCGATGGCCTGTTGCGTCCCCTGGCGCACGACAACGCTACGGTTTACGTGCAACCCGGCATGTATGAGTTGCCGGCCACGCGGTTTCCCTTCGAGCCGCTGGTGCAGCCGGGGCAGCGCCTCGGCCCCGGCGCCCCCTTCGGTCGCATCACGCCACGCCCGGGTCGCGCCCAGCTGTGCCTGATCCCGCCCGATGTGCAGGGCAAGGTGCTGTCCATCGCCGCCGCCGGGGAACAGGCCGACAACGTGCCGCTGTGCGTGCTGGAAACGCCGGACGGCCAGCACCGCGACATCGCCATGCGCCATCGCTGGGCGGTACGCCGGAGCCGTCCGGTGGCGCAGCGCCTGGCGGTGAGCGGGCCGATGCTCACCGGCCAGCGCGTGCTGGATGCGCTGTTTCCGGTGGCGCGTGGCGGCAAGGCGGCGCTGCCCGGCGGTTTCGGTACCGGCAAGACGGTGCTGCAGGAGGCGCTGGCCAAGGGCTGCGATGCCGACGTCATCGTCTATGTCGGCTGCGGCGAGCGCGGCAACGAAATGGCCGGCGTGCTGCATGAATTTCCCCGCCTCGAGGATCCGCAGACCGGACGCCCGCTGATGGAGCGCACCGTGATCATCGCCAACACCTCCAATATGCCGGTGGCGGCACGCGAGGCCAGCATCTACACCGGCGTCACGGTGGCCGAATATTTCCGCGACCAGGGCCTGCACGTGGCGCTGATGGCCGATTCCACCAGCCGCTGGGCCGAGGCGCTGCGCGAGGTATCGGGTCGCCTCGGCGAACTGCCCGGCGAGGGCGGCTACCCGTCCTATCTGTCGAGCCGGCTGGCCAGTTTTTACGAACGCGCCGCGCGGGTGAAGACCCTGGCCGGCAGCGAGGGCTCGCTCACCATCATCGGCGCGGTCAGCCCGCCGTCTGGCGACTTCTCCGAGCCGGTGACCACCCACACCAAGCGCTATGTGCGCTGCCTGTGGGCGCTGGACTATGCCCGCGCCCATGCCCGCTTTTATCCGGCGGTGCATCCGCTGCAATCCTATTCCGAAGACGTCGGCGAGCTGGAGACCTGGTGGCAGGCCGCGGGCAATCCGGAATGGGCCGATACGCGGCGCCGTTTCCTCGCCCTGCTGGAGCAGCAAACCCAGCTGGAACGCATGGCGCGCATCGTCGGCAAGGACGCCCTGCCGGCACCGCAACAACTCACCCTGCTCTGCGCCGAACTGGTCAACGAGGGTTTCCTGCGCCAGTCCTCGCTGTCGCCGGTGGACCGTTTCTGCTCACCACAGCGCCAGAGCGCCATGATGCACCTCATCCACCGCTTCATCGAACTGGCACAGCAGGCGCTGGCCGCGGGGGTCGCGGTGGAGGAGATCCAGGCCCTGCCGATCCTGCGCCGCCTGCACCGCATGGGCGAGGAACTAGGCGAGGATCAGCTCAGCGCCTACGACACCCTCGGCGCCGAACTGGAATCCGTCTTCACACGGCTGGCGAAACACAATGCCTAAACCACCAACGTCGCATGCAGGATCAACAAGATGTCGCAAGATGGACAGGATGCTTGTTCATCACGGCGCATCTTGTTCATCGTGTCTGCGTTTGTCTTTCCATAGCCAGCGTTGACCCTATGCGCCCGAACCTCTACACCAGCGGCAACATCACCGGCATCCACGGCCCCCTGCTGTTCCTGCGCCGCACCGTCAACGTCGGCCTCAACGAGGCGGTGGAGGTGTACGGCGCAGACGGCAAGGCGCGGCAGGGCCGCATCGCTGCGCTGGACGACGACACCCTGACGGTGGAGGTGCTGGAGAGCACCGACGGCCTGTCCCTGCGCGCGACGCGAGTGCGTTTCCTCGGCGAACCGCTGCACTTCGCCGTGGGGCCGGATATCCTCGGCCGTATCTTCAACGGCGTCGGCAAGGTGATCGACGGCGGACCGCCCATCGCCGCCCAGCACAGCCTGCGCATCGACGGCCTGGCCATCAATCCGGCGCAGCGCGCCCAGCCCCAGGACTTCATCGAGACCGGGGTGTCCACCATCGACTTGATGAACAGCCTGGTGCGCGGCCAGAAGCTGCCCATCTTCTCCGGCGGCGGCATGCCGCACGAGCGCCTGGCCATCGAGATCGCGCGCCGCGCCCGCCTGCGCGGTGGCGGCGGCGACGACTTTGCCATCGTCTTCGTCGGCATCGGCGTGCCCTACCATACCGCGGAAAATTTTCGCCGCGCCATGGAAAACAGTGGCGCGCTGGCGCATACGGTGATGTTCCTCAATCTGGCCTCCGACTCCAGCACCCAGCGTCTGCTCACGCCGCGCTACGCCCTCACTGCGGCGGAATACCTCGCCTTCGTCGAGGGTCGCCACGTCCTGGTGATCCTCACCGACATGACCAACTACTGCGAGGCGCTGCGCGAGGTCTCCGCCAGCCACGGCGAGGTGCCGAGCCGCAAGGGCTACCCCGGCTACATGTATTCCGACCTGGCCGCGCTGTATGAGCGCGCCGGCTGCATCAAGGAACGCCCCGGCTCGCTCACCCAGCTGCCGATCCTCACCATGCCGTCCGACGACATCAGCCACCCGATCCCCGATCTCACCGGCTATATCACCGAAGGCCAGCTCGTGCTGGACCGCACTCTCGATCGCCGTGGCGTCTATCCGCCCATCAAGGTGTTGCCCTCGCTGTCGCGCCTGATGAAGGACGGCATCGGCGCCGGCTATACCGATGCCGATCATCCCGCCCTGTCCAACCAGCTCTACGCCGCCTATGCCCGCGCCATTCAGGTACGCGTGCTGGCCAGCGTCGTGGGGGTCGACGGCCTGCCGGAACTGGATCGCCAATACCTGGATTTCGGCGCCGCCTTCGAGCAGCAGCTGGTGCAGCAGGAGCAAGGCCGCACGCTGGAAGAAAGCATGCAGCTGGGCTGGGCGCTGTTGCGCCGCCTGCCGCACAGCGAACTGCACCGTCTGTCCGATGCACAAATTGCCACCCACATCGCGGAGCCCGCCGGTGCGTAGGGTGGCGACCGGGGCACAGCACGGCGCGGGCGCAGGGCGGCGCCCACGCCGCGGTCCTGCTTACACGCCGGCTGCGGGGACCCGCCGTCATGGCTGAGCAGCTGGTCGCCACGGCATCAGTGCTGATGGAACTGCGCGAGGAGCGCCAGGTGGTGAAGGACGGCTACCGCTTCCTCGACGAAAAGCGTCTGCTGCTTGCCGCCGAGATACTGCGCCAGCTGGAGATTTACGAGCGGCTGCAGCGTGATTACCTGCTGCTGCATCGCGAAGCAGCCACGGCACTGGCCCATGCCGCTGCACGCCACGGCCTGCAAGGACTGCAGGTGTATCCGGCCGAGCAGCTGGAGGGCGCCGAACTACAGCAGCAGCGGCGCCGTTTTCTGGGGGTACAGCTGGTGGAGTGCACGCTGACGCTGCACGATGCAACCGCGGCAGCGGCCGTCGACCCGTCACCGGAGGCGCGGCGTTGTGCCCGGCTGTTCCATGAACTCACCCTGCGCAGCCCGCCGCTCGCCGCCATCAGCGGAAATCTCGAGCGCCTGTTTGATGAGTATCGCCGCACCGAACGGCGCGCCCGCGCCCTGGAGGATGTACTGCTGCCGGAGCTGGAGCAGGCCCTGAATGAAATTACAGTCAGGCTGGAGGAACTGGATCAGGAAGAGGCCGTACGCGTGCGGCTCGATTACGACAAACGGTGAGGCCGAACGACGTTAAACGCAAAGACGCAAAGGACGCAGAGGATCGTAACGAAGAAATCGGCCATACATGACTGCAACTTTCGCATCTGTACTGTGCGTATATTCATGACACCCTTGCGTCTTTGCGTCCTTTGCGTTGAGGTTTTTTGCCCTTTCAGCTTTCCAGAATGGTCAATGCCGCCTGCAGGTGTTCTGCCGCCTCCACCCCCAGGTCGGTGAGGTAACCGCCGTCGGCCTGGGTTACCAGGCCCTTGGCATGCAGACGCTGCGCTGCGGCCACTGCCGCATCGCCGGCACTGTGATGCACCTTCAGTCCTTCCTGCATCGAGGCCAGGTTGTACAGCGCCAGCAGCTTCATCTCGGCGATATGTTCTTCATTCACTGCATTGTTCTGCGGCATGATTTTCCTCGCCCTCACTTGTAGCGGATCTTGAATAACAGGATGGTCAGCGACAACAGCAGGGTGATCACGTTGGCCACGATCACCGGCACCGCGCCGACGGTGAAACCATAAACGATCCACAGCAGGACGCCCAGACTGAACAGGGCAAACATCACCAGCGAGATGTCGCCGGCAGAGCGGCTGCGCCAGGTCTTGATCACCTGGGGCAGGAATGCCGCCGTGGTCAGGGTACCGGCCAGCAGGCCGAGCAGGTTTGCTGCATCCATCCTCATTGCTCCCGAATGTGCCTGTCGCGACAGGCGGCGTAGTGTCAGGCAACCGTGCCGACGGCGCCAGGGCAAATTTTGCCATATATCAATAACCGATTGTTTTTCATAACTTTTTATCAAAAAACAGATGCAATTGGCCTGACCGGCGCTTATCATTGAGCCCATCTGTCGAAGGAGAATACCTCCAAGGAGGTAGTTTCGAACGGAGTCGCCAACCCGCTGCGCACCGACGACACCGAGCCCACAGTGACACGACCCATGAGCGCCTGCCCCTGCCGCCAAGACGAATGCCTGTTGTGCGAATCCCTGCTGTTCTCGGGCATGACCGGAACTCAGGTCTGCCGCATGCACGGCGTGATCCACAAGAAATCCTATGATCCCAAGGCCGTGCTGTTCCGTGAGGGCACGCCGACCACCCACCTGTTTCTGCTCAAATCCGGCTATGTAAAGCTCACCACCGCCCTGCCGGACGGCCGCAACCAGGGCCTGCGCCTCGGCGCCGCCTGGCAGTTCATCGGCCTGGAGGCGCTGAGCGACGAACGCTATCCCTACACCGCCGAGGCCATCACTCCCATCGACGTGTGCATGGTGCGTTACAAGGACATGCTCAAGCTGCTGGAATCCAATCCGCAGCTTTCGCTGCGTGTCATCGGTGCCCTCAACCGCGAACTGCAGCACTCCAACGCCATGGTCCGCAACCTCGGCCTGATGAGTTCCACCGAACGCGTTGCCTCCTTCCTGCTCTCCATCCTGCGCGCCGAATCCGACGGCGTGCATGAAATCCCCCTGCCGCTGTCCCGTACCGACATGGCGGAGATGCTGGGCCTGACCCTGGAAACCGTCAGCCGCGTGCTGTCGCGCCTGACCCGCGATCAGATCATCTGGATGCAGCCGGGCGGACGCCTGCTGCGCATCATCGACAAGGCACGGCTGACCCACCTGGGCGGCGATGCCATGCAAGAGATCTGGCCACGGGCCATCAGGGCGTAACAAATCAGATACAAGTTACAAGATACAAGGGGATGAGCGCGCTGCGCGCACGGTTATTTTCCTTTCAGAAAAAAGAAACCCGCCTCGCGGCGGGTTTCTCAATTCAGCGTCTCCGCTGCAAGTTGCTTAGGCGGGAACCACGTTCCGGGCCTGCAGGCCTTTCTGTCCCTTTTCCGTCTCGAAAGTCACTGCCTGACCTTCACGCAGGGTGCGGAAGCCGCCGCCCTGAATGGCGGAGAAGTGCACAAACACATCTTCGCTGCCGTCAGACGGCGCAATGAAACCAAAACCCTTGGATTCGTTAAACCACTTCACGGTACCTGTAGCCATGCAAATCACCTCAAAATGAATTTCTGATGCGTCCCAACCACAGCTGTTGAAGATGAACTGCCTGTTCTCCGGCGGATAAGCAGAAAGACATGATTCAACCTGCAGCGCGCCCAAGTATAGCCATGTTTTTTGACGCAATCCAACCTCGGCACGACAGTGTGACGGCGTCATCAAAACAGCGTTTCGCGGTAGCGTTCCACGCCGTTTATTAGCAAAGCCTGAATTGCCCCATTGCCGAAACGATCCACGGCCACACGCAACGAGATCTCTTCGCCCGCCACCGGCCGCTCCAGTACGCGCCCCTCGCCTTCCGGCACGAAGTAATCCTCGATGCCGTAGCGCACGTTGATGTGGGGCATCGCCTCGCTGGCACCGGTTTGCGGATTCCACCAGTAGTCGGCCACATACTGCACCGTGCCGCGCAGCGCCAGCTGTCCCGGCGGCGGCGCACGGTATACCGCGTGCGCACGCCAATAGGGCTCCCCCGGTTTCAGCACCACGTAGATGGTGTCATGCCGGCGGAACTCGTCCTCCCCCTCCAGCTCGTTCAGCTTCAGGCGGCTGATCTCATAGTTGAAGGTGACATAGTCACCGCGGAACAGCGAACGGGGGTCGATGGGCTGGGTCTTCAGCACGACCGGCGTGCCGCTGGCCAGGGTCCATTGGCACTTGGCGATCATCCCGGCCAGGACCAGGGTCTGGATCAGGACGATGACCAGCAGCCGGCCGGACAGTGTCATGCCCCGCCCTCCCGCTGGCCGGCGATCTGTTGCGTCAGCCGGCGCCGCTGTCGCTCCAGCCAGTAGCCGCCGCCGAGCAGCAGCAGGCCGCCGCCCATGAAGAACAGCGAACGGTCCATCAGGCTCCAGAAGGTATCGAAATAACGTGCCAGCAGGGTGATGGCGAAGAAAAAGAACGCCATGTTCACCAGGGCGCGGTGCTCCAGATGCACTGCCGCGCGCAACAGCCAGAGCAGGCCGGCGAAGTACAGCAGGTTGAACAACAAGGCCAGCAGCGCGGCCAGGTGCCGCTCCGCCGCCAGATTGACCAGCAGCAGCAACAACGCTGCGGCGAGCAGTCCCAGGCCCCAGTTGAGAAACGGCGGCCGCATCACACCGGCAGTGCGACGGTAATGCCAGGCCGCCAGGGCGACCACCAGCAGCAACGCCGCCAGCGTCACCAGCCACCAGGCCAGATGGGCGTGGCGGGCATGACGCAACAGGTCAGGGAAGGTGAGCAGATACAGACTCCCCAGCGCGGCAAACGCCGCATAGCGCTGCAGGGTATGCGCCAGGGCCTGCGCGCCGTGACGCCCTTGCAGCAGCATGCCGGCCAGGAACAGGGCGAGATAGGCCAAGAAATACACCTGGACCAGATAGATCGCCGCACTGTCACGGTAATCCCAACCACTCATGGCAACGAAGGCGAACCCGCTCCACAGCAGCAGGCCGGCGAGCGCCATGTGGAGGGCGATGCGCCAACGCAGCTGCACCACCGGCCACACCGACACGGCCAGGAACAGCAGGAACGGCCAGTGCACCTCGCGCCCGAAACCGTGCGACTCCAGCCCGGTCCACAGCACGCCAAGGCCGAGCCCCGCCACCATGGCTGGCTGCGAGCGCAGCAGCCAGCCCGTGAGCACGCCACCGAGCGCCCACACCAGCACCCCGTCGGGATAGTGGGCACTGATGTGGTAGATCTGCGCGATGAGCATGATGTTGCTGCCGAACAGGATCACACCGAGCAGCAGCATGGCGGTAGCGAGCAGCGGCAGCTGGCGCCGCTCAAACACGCCGGCGAGGACATAGCTGCCCCACAACGCGGAGAACAGCACGCCCAGCTTGAGCAGCTTGGGCATGGCCGCCCAGTTGGCGGCAAAGAAGGTGATGACGCCGGAGCCGATGAGGATCACGCCGAGCAGGCTGAAGGCCAGCGCCACATAGCGCGGGCCGTGGCGCTCGCCCGCTGCCGTGTCCTGCAGGATGCGGGTGGCGCTATCGGCGCTGACCCAGCCCTGCTCTACCCAGTGCGGCAGGCGTTGTTCCAGTTGTTTCTTGAACGACACATCGACTCCCTGACAGGTGCCAGTGCATTCGTCGGCTGGTGGAGCGAAGGCGCAAGCCGTCAGGCCGGGGCAGCAAACGCCCGACGGGTCACGCTATCCGCATCTGCAGCGGGATTACAGCGATACCAGCAGCCAGGTGCCGGCACCGGCGACCAGCGCGCCGCCACTGCGCAGCAACCAGCCATGCCCCTGCAGGGTGCGGCCGATGCCAAAACCCGCGAGATGCAGGACGGCGCTGGCCAGGGCCATGCCGAGCACGTACAGATAACTGGCGGCACCGGCCGGCACCTCCACACCGTGGGCATGGCCGTGGAACAGGGCGAACAGCGCCACCAGCGCAACACCGGCCACCGCGGGCACGCGCGCGGCCAGCATCACCGCCAGCCCCAGCACCAGTACCGAGGCGGCGATGAGCGCCTCCACCAGCGGCAGTTGCACGCCAGTCAGCCCCAGCACCGCGCCAGCACTCAGCATGGCGACAAAGGCCGTCGGTACCTTCCAGCCGGCGCTGCCGCCCTGCAGTGCCGCCCACAGGCCAACGGTGAGCATGGCGAGCAGGTGATCGATCCCGCCGAAGGGGTGCACCATGCCGGCACCGAGACTGCCGCCGGCATGGCCGGGATGGGCCGCGGCAAGACCGGGCAAGGCGATGAGACCGATGACGGCAACGACATGACGCAATTTCACTGGACTGTCCTCCTTATTAACGGCAGATACAAGTTTCAAGTTACAAGTGACAAGTTGCGTAGGTGTGCGCTGCGCGCACGGTTGTTTGAACTCAAATACAGTACGAGCGCAGCGAGTTCATTCACTTGTAACTGATTTCAACGAACCTTGACCTTCACCAGCTCCTCGCCCTCCGGGTCGGTGACGTGTACCGCGCAGGCGAGACAGGGGTCGAAGCTGTGGATGGTACGCAAAATCTCAATGGGCTGCTTGGCATCGTGCAGCGGCTGCCCCTTGAGGGCGGCCTCGTAAGGGCCATCCTGTCCCTGGCTGTCGCGCGGGCCGGCGTTCCAGGTGGACGGCACCACCGCCTGATAGTTGTCGATCTTGCCGTCCTTGATCACGACCCAGTGCCCCAGCGCGCCGCGCGGCGCCTCCATGTAACCGACGCCCCTGGCCTCCTGCGGCCAGCTTGACGGTTCCCACAGGGTTTCGTTGAAGGTGCGCAGGTCGCCGGCCTTGATGTTGGCGATGAGCTGGTTGTACCAGCCGGACATGGCATCGACCATGATCTTGGTCTCCAGCGTGCGCGCTGCGGTGCGGCCGAGGGTGGAGAACAGGCCCTGCACGGGAATATCCAGCGTGCGCAGCGTCATGTTCACCAGCTCGCGGGTCTGCTCGTGGCCGCGGGCGTGCAGCATCAGCACGCGTGCCAACGGCCCCACCTCCATCGGCTTGCCCTTCCAGCGCGGCGACTTGAGCCAGGAATAGCTCTGCTCCACGTCGAGGTGTTCGTAGGGCGGCTTGGGACCGGTATAGTTGAGCGTGGTCTCGCCGTCGTAGGGATGCAGCCCCTGCTCCTTGCCCACGCTGTAGTCGTACCAGGAGTGGGATACATACTCCTGGATCTGATCGGCGGCATTCATGTCCAGCTCGTGGATGGTGGACAGATCGCGGTTGAGGATCACGCCGGAGGGAATCATGAAACTGTTCGGGTCGTCCATCCCCTTGGCGGGGAAATCGCCGAAGGTCATGAAGTTGCCCACGCCCTCGCCGTATTGCGTCCACTCCTTGTAGAACGAGGCGATCGCCAGGGTGTCGGGCACATACACCTGATCGACAAAATCGCGCATCTGGCCGATGAGGTCCTTCACCTTCTGCAGGCCGGTGAGGTCCACCGCCGTGGCACCGGCGCCGCCGCGGAAGTGCGGCCCCTTGCCGCGCCCCGGATGGTCCGGGTGCACGCTGATGGCGCAGGGTACGCCGCCGACCAGGAAGTTGGGGTGCGGATTCTTGCCGCCGAAGATGGCGTGCAGCTTGGCCACCTCGCGCTGCCAGGTGAGCGCCTCCAGATAGTGCGCCACCGCCATCAGGTTGGCCTCCGGCGGCAGCTTGTAGGCCGGATGGCCCCAGTAGCCGTTGGCGAAGATGCCGAGCTGACCGCCCTCGACGAAATCCTTCAGCTTCTTCTGCATGTCGGCAAAGTAGCCGGGCGAGGATTTGGAATAGTTGCTGATCGACTGCGCCAGTTCCGAGGTGGCCTTGGGATCGGCCTTCAGCGCCGACACCACATCCACCCAGTCCAGGGCATGCAGATGGTAGAAGTGCATCACGTGGTCGTGCACAAACTGTGCGGCGATCATCAGATTGCGGATCAGCTGGGCGTTGGGCGGGATCGGGTAGTTGAGCGCATTCTCCACCGCGCGCACCGAGGCGATGCCGTGCACCAGGGTGCATACGCCGCAGATGCGCTGGGCGTAGGCCCAGGCGTCGCGCGGGTCACGGCCGCGCAGGATGATCTCGATGCCGCGCACCATGGTGCCGGAACTGGAGGCCTGGGTGATGATGCCGCCCTCGGTTTCCGCCTCGATGCGCAGGTGGCCCTCGATGCGGGTGATCGGGTCGACTACGACGCGCTGGTTCATTTACCGCCCTCCTGTTCCATCAGATGCTCGGCCACCAGTTCGGTCAGGCCGACCACTTTTACATTCATGTTGTAGTGCTCCAGTCCCTCTTCCAGCACGATGCGGCAGTTGGCGCAGGCGGTCACCATGGTCTCCACCCCCAACGCATCGAGCTGGGCCTTCTTGCGCTTGAAGGAGGTCAGGCGCAAATGCTCGGCGCGCTCGTTGGCACTGACGCCACCGCCGCCGCCGCAACACCAGTTCATCACGCCGTGGTCCGGCATCTCGCGGAAATCGCGCGCCACCTCGCCCAGCAGCGCGCGTGGCTGCGCCACCACGCCGCCACGACGCACGATCTGGCAGGGGTCATGGAAGGTCAGCGCCGCATCCTCCTTGCCGGAGGTCTTGAGACGCCCGCTGCGGCGCAGCTCATCGAGCAGTTCGAGGATATGCACCACCTGGAACTTGTAGGGCCGACCGATGAGGTTGGGGCCTTCCCAGCGCAACGCGGTGAAGGCATGACCGCACTCCGGGCTGATCACGTTCTTCACCTGCAATTTCTCCGCCGCGGTGACGATGCGCGCGACGATCTCGCGGGCGATGTCCGAGGCGCCGATCTGGATGCCGCTGTTGGTGGCCTCGAAGGCCTCCGACGACAGCGTCCAGCTCACGCCGGCCTGCTGGAAGATGCGCGCCAGGGCACCGAGATACTCCGGGAAATTGATGATCTCCATGGACGACAGCAGCGCCATGTAATCGGCGCCCTGCACGTCAATCGGAATGGTCAGCCCGGTCTCCGCCTCCTGACCACGGATCTGCGCCTGCAGGGCCGGCAGCTTGACGCCCATCGGACTGCCCAGCTCGATGGTGCGCTTGGTAGCACCGATGACGCCCTCCGGCGCATGGCCGGCGGCAGACATCCCTTCGCGCATCTTGCGCACCATGTAGGTGATGTCGTTGCCCACCGGACAGACCATGGAGCAGCGGCCGCACAGGGTGCAGCTGTCATACACCAGTTCACTCCAGTCTTTCAGCTCATCGTCGCTCACCGGCCTGCTCAGGCCGAGCAGGCGGCCAAGACGACCGGGCAGGGTGTACTCCTGCTGCCACACACGGCGCAGCGGCTCCAGCTTGTGGATCGGCGTGTATTTGGGATCGCCGGTCTCGGTATAGAACAGGCAGGCATCGGCGCACATGCCGCAGTGCACACAGCTGGAGAAGAAGCTGGCGATGGGCGCATCCATCACCTCACGGAAGGCATTCAAGCCTTTTTCAAGTGTCGCACTCATGACGCCACCCCCTTGCGCGCGGCGATGTCGCCGTTGTACCAGCGGGCGATGAACAGGGTGAAGGTGTGGGTGAGCTTGGTGAAGGGGAACACCACCAGCAGCAGTTCGGCGGACAGGATGTGCAGCGCCAGCAGCAGCGTGTAGTCGAGCAGCAGGTGATGGTAGGCCATGTAGCCGGTGAGCAGCGGCAGGAAGGTCACGGTCCAGGCCAGATAGTCGCCAAAACCGGAGAGAAAGCGTTTCACCGGGTCCAGCAAGCGGCTCACCAGGATGACAACGAGGGCGATCAGGGTGATCACCGTCGCCAGGTCGACCAGCGGCGTGGGCAATGCCGGCCAGCTCAGTCCGGTAAGGGCACGGATCAGTTCGATGTGCGGCAGCAGGAACAGCAGTACGACGAACAGGCCGATATGGAACACGAATCCGGCGACAATGGTAAGTGTGGAGCGGCGCCAGGTGTCGGCGTGGGGCAGCGAACGGCTGAAGATGGTGCGCCAGCCGGAACCCGGCGTCTGGCTGCGCGGCACGGCCAGGTCGCGCTTGCGTCCCAGGCTGTAGATCTCGATGAGGCGCAGCGTCATGCCGAACAGAAAGACGGCGGCGGCGATGGCCAGCCCCGGTCCGCGTGCCCACAGCAGCAGTTCCATGGCACTCATGTCACTTCTCCAGGTCTTCGATGGTGATGGTCTGGTGCTCGCCCCGGGCGCGCGCCTTGCGCTGGCGGTTGGCGAGGCCGATGGCAATGCCGGCCGCCGCGCCTGCGGCCACCGCCGCCGTGGCGGCACCGCTGACGGAGTTCACCGGCGTGGACAGCGCCTTGTAGAAGCCGCCGGCATCCCAGAAGTCCGGCTCGGAACAGCCGATGCAGCCGTGGCCGGACTGCACCGGCCAGCTGGTGCCGCCGTTCCACTTGGTGGTGGCGCAGGCGTTGTGGGTGGTCGGTCCCTTGCAGCCCAGTTCGAACAGGCACCAGCCGTCGCGTGCGCCCGCATCGTCGAAGGTCTTGGCGAACTTGCCCTGGTCGTAGAACGGGCGACGATAGCAGCGGTCGTGGATCGACTCGCCGTAGAAGGCGCGCGGCCGCCCCAGCTCATCGAGGTCGGGAAGGGAACCGAAGGTGAGATAGTGGGCCAGCACCCCCACCATCACCGCCGGCACCGGTGGGCAGCCGGGGACGTTGATGATCGGCTTGTCCTTGACGATGTCGGACACCGCCACCGCGCCGGTGGGATTGGGCTGGGCGTGGGGCAGGCCGCCGTAGGCGGCGCAGGTGCCGATGGCGACGATGGCGGCGGCCCCCGCCGCCGCCTCCTGCAGCATCTGCAGGTTGCTGATACCGGCGATGGTGGAATACACGCCGCCGTCCTTGAGCGGGATGGAGCCGTCGACGATGAGCAGGTAGTTGCCCCAGTCCGCCTTCATCGAATGTTCGCGCGCCTCCTCGGCGGCATGGCCGGACGCCGCCTGCAGGGTGTGGTGGTAATCGAGCGAGATGGCATCGAAGATCAGGCTCTCGATGCTGGGAGAGTGGGCGCGGGTGAGCGACTCGGTGCAGCCGGTGCACTCCTGGAACGACAGCCAGATCACCGCCGGGCGCCGCACCCTGCCGAGGGACTCGGCCACCGCCGCCGCCATGGACGGCGGCAGGGCGAGCAGCGAGGTGGTCGCCGCACAGAATTTCAGGAAACCGCGCCGGCTGACGCCGCGCCGCTGCAATATCTCCAACAGAGTCTCATCAGCCATGATTACCCTCCTGTTTCATCTCGAACAGACGGGCACGCAAGGCCTCCAGCCCGTCCTTCACGTCGTCCTCCGGCGCCAGCAGGATCTCGGGGCACCAGGCCACCTCGATGAACTCCGCCAGCACCTCGTCCTCGTCGTTGTAATGGGTCACCCACCACACCCCGGGGATGCCGGTCTCGTGGATGCGGGTCGGCCCCAGGCTGTGCACCTCAGCCACCACCTCGCCCTCGCCCAGGGTCTCCTCCAGCAGGTCATAGTCCTCCGCGCTCAAGGGCAGGCCGGACAGGTCGATGCTGCTTTCCTCGCCCGCGGTCACCAGCTTCTGCAGCAGGTTTTCCACCTCGCGCAGCACCGCGCGGGCATTGCCGTTGCCGCCTACGTGCACCACATGCACACCGATATTTTTCAGGCTGTTCATTGCTGCCACTTCCGGATCAGGTCGAGGGTCATGCCGCAGGCCGCGGGGATCGCCGCCGCCACTGCCGGACTGGGTGCATCGCCCCAGCCCAGTTCCTGCGGCTGGATGCCGATGAGGGCCCGCCGTGCCGGCAGGGAGTCGGTGAGATGGGCGATGGCCAGCAGGTCGAGCAGGCTGACCTCATGCACACTGCGACGCTTGCCGCGTCCCAGGTAGTCGTCCATGGCCTCGTTCTCGAACAGGGTGACGGTGCCGGGGGCCGCCTTGAGTTCGGCGGCATCGATGATGATGAGCTGCCTGGCCTCGGCCATGGGTCCGGCCAGGGTGAAGCTGAGGGTGCCGCCGTCGAGATATTCGACAGCCGCGAGATCGGGATGGTCGCGGCGCAGACGCTCCACCACATGCACCCCCACCCCCTCGTCGCTCAACAGGGTGTTGCCCACGCCCAGCACGACTGTTGTCATGATCTCCTCATGCACGGTTTTGCTTATTGTCGTTGTCGCCTAACTATAGACATACATCACGCCCTTTGGCGAGTGTGTTGGGTTGTCCGGACGATGTGGCTATACTCGCAGGCACCCAGCGAACGGATACCCCACCATGTGCCTTGGCATTCCCATGCAAATCATCGGTATCAACGGCTTCAGTGCCCGAGCCGCCGCCAAGGGTGTGGAGCGCGACATCAGCCTGTTCATGCTGCAGGATGATCTGCCCACCGTCGGCGACTTCGTCATCGTGCATGTAGGCTATGCCATTCAAAAGATTAGTGAAGAGGACGCGCGTCAGTCGTGGGAACTGTTCGATCAGATCCTGGCGGAAGGCGATGCATGAGCTGTCGGTGTGCCAGGCCCTGCTGGACCAGGTGGCACAGGTGGCACGGGATAACGCAGCGCTCAGCGTCGACAAGGTCGTGCTGCGCGTAGGGCCGCTGGCCGGCGTCGAACCGCGCCTGCTGCAGGATGCCTTCCCCATCGCCCGCGCCGGCACCGTGGCCGCCGCCGCCGACCTGGTGATCGAGGAGCTGCCGCTCACCGTGCGCTGCCGAAGCTGCGGCGCCGAAACCGCCGCGCAACCCAATCGCCTGGTCTGCGGCGCCTGCGGCGACTGGCACACGCAACTCATCAGCGGCGATGAACTGTTATTGGCCAGCGTCGAGCTGACAAAGGCCTGATGTTTTAACTTGTCACTTTTCACTGGTAACTTGTATCTGACTCTATGTGCGACACCTGCGGCTGTAACATCACCCCCGGCAACAAACACCTCATCGAGGCCGGCGGCAAACTCGCCCACAGTGCCGACGGCAAGGCGGCGGTGGAGGTGCTGCACGGCCTGCTGGGTGAAAACGACCAGCAGGCGGCGCACAACCGCGAGCATCTGGAAAAACACGGCGTGCTCGCCATCAACCTGATGTCGTCCCCCGGCGCGGGCAAGACCGCGCTGCTGGAGGCCACCATCGCGGCACTGAAGGACGAACTGCGCATCGCCGTCATCGAGGGCGACCTGGAAACCGAGAACGACGCCGAGCGCATCCGCGCCCAGGGCGTGCCGGCACTCCAGATCACCACCGGCAGCGCCTGCCATCTCGATGCCCACATGGTGCACGACGCCCTGCACCACCTTGACCTGGCGCAGCTCGACCTGCTGTTCATCGAGAACGTCGGCAACCTGGTATGCCCCGCCAGCTTCGACCTCGGCCAGCACCGCAACGTGGTGCTGCTCTCCACCACCGAGGGCGACGACAAGCCGGCCAAGTACCCGGTGATGTTCCGCGCCGCCGACCTGCTGCTGCTCACCAAGTCGGACCTGCTCGCCGTGCTGGACGACTTCGATCCGGCCCGCGCCGAACGGCACCTGCGCCAGCTGGCCAACGCCGCGCCGGTGCTGCAGCTGTCCGCCCGCAAGGGCCAGGGCCTCGACGCCTGGCTGGCCTGGCTGCGCGACGAAATCGCCGCCCGCCGCGCCGCCGCGCGCAAGTTGCGGCCGGTAAGCAAACCCAACCCCATCTTCAGATGAGTAGCCACCATGCAGCGTAGCGCCCGCAACTGGCTCGACCTGATCCATGCCCTGCCCCTGCAGGAGCCGGTGCGCATCATGAACGTGTGCGGCGGTCACGAGCGCTCCATCACCAGCGCCGGCCTGCGCGGCGTCCTGCCGCCGCAGATCGAGCTGATCCCCGGCCCCGGCTGCCCGGTGTGCGTGTGTCCGGAAGAGGCCATCTATGCCGCCATCCAGCACGGCCTGCGCGATGGCGCCATCGTGGTGGCCTACGGCGACATGCTGCGCGTGCCGGTGAATGTGCCGAAGGACGAGGCGCGCTCGCTGGAACAGGCGCGCGCCCTCGGCGCCGATATCCGCCCCATCGCCTCGCCACTGGAGGCGGCGCAGATCGCCCGCGACAATCCCGCTCGCCAGGTGGTATTTCTTGCCGCCGGCTTCGAGACCACCACCGCGCCGCTGGCCGCCCTGCTGCAGGAGGGCGCGCCGGAGAATCTCCTGCTGGTGATGGCCGGCCGCCTCACCTGGCCGGCGGTGGCGATGCTGCTGGACTCGGAGCAACCCGGCTTCGACGCCCTCGTCGCCCCCGGCCATGTCTCGGCGGTAATGGGCGCCGACGAATGGTGGTTCGTGCCGAAGCGGCACGGCCTGCCGGCGGCAGTGGCCGGCTTCAGCCCGGAGAGCCTGCTGGCCGCCTTCTATGCCGTGATCCGCCAGAAACTGGAGGGACAGGCCACGCTCACCAACTGCTACCCGGAGGTGGTCAAGCCGCAGGGCAACCCGGCGGCACGGCGCCTGATGCAGGCCAGCTTCGACATCGGCGACGCCCCCTGGCGCGGCGTCGGCAGCATCCCCGCCTCCGGCTACCACCTCAAGGGCGCGCTGCGCCGCCACGATGCCCGCGAACACCTGCCCGATCACGGCGCCGCACAGCGCCGCCGCGCCGGCGAGATGCCGCCCGGCTGCGACTGCGCCCGCGTGGTGCTGGGCAAGATCCCGCCCACCGCCTGCAAGCTGTACGGCAACCCCTGCACCCCGCGCAGCCCCATCGGCCCCTGCATGGTGTCCGACGAGGGCGCCTGCCGCATCTGGTGGTCCGCCGGCACCCGCTAAAGACCCAGTATTTGACTTGTATCAATTACACTCACAGGCTGTCGGGTCTTAGATCTGCCGTACGCGTATAACCAAAATCAGGAAGGAAGGAACCATGTTCGATTTTTTCAAGAAGAAGGGTGAAAGCAACGCCGAAGCCGCCGCGCCGGCCCAGCCGCAGTACAACACGGCCCCCGGCACCGAGATCCGTTACCATCCGGAACTCATCGAGCAACTGAAAGCCGATCACCAGACCCTGCTCGGCCTCTATGGCGAGATCCAGGCCGCCTTCGACGCCGGCGACTACGCCACCGTGTCGGACAAGCTCGATGCCTTCCGCACCGGCCTGCAGGGCCACCTGCTCACCGAGAACGTGCGCCTGTACATCTATCTGGACCGCTGCCTCGCCCATGACGAGACCAACTCCGAGCTGATCCGCGGCTTCCGCCGCGAGATGGACGGCATCGCCAAGGTGGCGATGAACTTCCTGAAGAAGTACGAGGCCATCGGCGTCGACAAGGAACTGGCCGGCGCCTTCGCCAAGGACTTCGCCACCATCGGCCAGGTGCTCGGCGCGCGCATCCAGAAGGAAGAACAGGTGCTGTATCCGCTGTATATGCCGCAGTACTGATTCGGATACGAGTTGCAAGATACAAGTTACAAGTGAACAGACTCATGTCGTCCCCACGCTACGCGTAGGGGCGACATGACCCCCTCGGCGCTCTACTCCCGGGCCTTCAACACACGCCAGACCCAGCCATCCGGCCGCTCCTCGCCGCTCAGCACGTAGCGCAGCACATTGCCGTTGTGCATGGCGCGGGTCATGCGCTGGACGACGCCGCTGCGGCCGCAGAACAGCAGGCGGTCGCCGCTGCGCAGGACCACATCCTCGCCCGGCATCAGGCGGACATCGCTGCCGCGCTGCAGCAGCAACGGGATGCAGGGCAACAATTGCCCACGGTCGCGCGGGTCGCGCATCACCTCGCCGAGGCGCACATCCTGCGCCGCCAGCGCCTGCCGCAGCGCCGGCGCCTCGTGCGCATCCAGCGTCAGCGTCCACACCTCCGGCACCACCTCGCCGGTCACGGCGCTGATGCGGCTGATCACCTCGTTGGCCCAGCCGTTACTCTGGCCGCGCGCCTGCTGCAGAAACAGCGGCAGCAGCGGCGTGGTGAGCTGCGCCAGGATGTCCTCGGCGATGATCTCGCTGCGGTGCATCACCAGGTTGAGCCGTGCCGCCTTGAAGATGGCGTCATTGTCGTGGCGGTTCTGCCGCGCCACCATGAACAGCTTGGGATTCAGCTCCGCCGCCGTCATCACCACGGACAGGTTGTTGGCATCGTTGTCGGTGCCGGCCACGATACCCACCGCGTCCTCGATGCCGGCAGCCTGCAGGGTGATGGCCTCGGTGCCACGGCCGACGACGCAGCGGTCGGCACAGCCGGTACGCTGCGGATCGGCCTCGATGATCACTGCCTCCACGCCTTCGCCAGCCAGGCTGTCGTGCACCGCCTTGCCGAAGCGGCCATAGCCGCACAGCACCCACTTGCCGTGCGGCGGATACAGCGGCTCCGACAGCGGCATGTTGGGTACCGAGGTCAGCCACTCGTATAGCAGATGGGTGCCGGGCGAGTGCAGCGCGAGCCCCAGGCGATCGCCGAAGGTGTCGAAGGGATTGATGATGTGGTCGGTGCCGAACGAGGCCATGTTGTTCTGCACATCGCGCGTCTCGGCCCGGCAGATCACTGGCAGCTCGCGGCGCAGCAGCTTGCTGGTGATGGCGATCTTGAGATTGGCCTCATCATCGTCGGTGAGGGCCACCACGCCGCGGCAATGCCGGTTGAGCAGGCCGGCCAGGATGAGATAGGCCGACACGCTGGCATCGGCGCACAGGCCGGGCACATACATCCCGAGGTCTTCCAGTTCCAGGTCGTCGATGCGTTCGGGGTTGCGATCGATGACCACGGCGCGGACATCGCGCCGCGCCAGGGCGCGCACCAGCAGGCTGCCGGTATCGCCGTAGCCGCAGACGATGTAGAACGGCTCGTGCAGGCGGCGGATGCTGCGTGCAAAGCCCTGCTCCACCACCGCGCGCTTGAAGGCCGGCTCCTGCAACAGGGTGAGGATCTTGCCGATGGCATACAGCCAGGCGATGACCGACAGATAGATGGACACGATGGTCCACATGCGCTGCGCATCGGTAAAGGGATGGGGCACCTCGCCGAAACCGATGGTCGTCGCCGTATAGCTGATGACATAGAAGGCATGGAAGAAGCCCATGTGCCAGGGCCGGCCCGCGGCATCCACGCCGGGGATCAGCACCAGGCCGAGCACGGCGATGGTGTAGGCGGCGATCAGCACCAGCAGCGGCGCGCGCATGCGCCGCAGAAACAGAAAGATGACCTTGTCCATCAGCGGCGCAGGTTGACCGTCTCGATGATCAGCAGCACCACCGAGACGATGTTGGCCAGCATGGCGCCGCCGGCCAGGGAAACGATGCTGCCCATCACCATGGCATCCAGCCCGGTGCCGCTGACATGCAGGGCATAGGCCCAGACCACGGCCGCCGCCAGCAGCTGCAGGTCCGCCACCAGCGAGGCCGCCAGCAGCAGCGCCCCCATCTGCGTGCGGTCGCCGAACTTGAGCACGGTGGCGATCAGGTTCACCACGATCACCGCAAACAGTTCGTAGACATTGTGATGGGCCGGATTGTCGAATTCGCCGATGAAGAAGCCGAAGTTCAGGGTGAGCGCGAGGATGATGAAGAAACCGAAGACGACCTTTTCCAGGTTCATGGATTATTTTCTCCCGATGGCAGTGGCGCTGATTGTAGGCACGAATCCGTGCCGCCGACAAACCGGCGTGGCGACAACAGTCATCAATCGAGTTCCTTCATCTCCGAGGCCAGATGATGGGCCTGGCGCGTGGTTTCCGGCAGGCGGTAGCGGGTGGTGCAGGCCAGGGCGTAGTACACCGCAGTGGGCAGGCTGATGCGATGGCCGGGGGAGATGAACAGCGGGTTCACGCCGCGCCGTGTACGCAACACGGCACCGATGATCTCCGCACCGTCGCGCAGCGGTATCCAGGCGCCGCGCTGGTCGGGCAAGCGGCCGAAGCTGCCAATCAGACGGCTCTTGGCGACGCCGATGGCAGGAATGTCGCACAGCACGCCGAGGTGGGCGGCGATGCCGAAGCGGCGCGGATGGGCGATGCCCTGACCGTCGCACAACAGCAGATCGGGGCGCCCCGACAACTGCGCCAGCGCCTCCAGCACCGCCGGGATCTCGCGGAAGGACAGCAGGCCGGGTACGTAGGGAAAGCTGGTGGGGCGGCGCGCAATGGCGTATTCGATGAGCTCCAGTTCGGGGAAAGACAACAGCGCCACCGCGGCGCGGGTGATGGTGTTGTCCTGCTCGAAGCCGACGTCGACACCGGCCACGCAGCGCACCTCGCCCAGCTGGTCGCGCAGCACCACCCGTCCCCGCAAGGCCTCCTGCAGGGCACGCGCCGCCGCCGGGCTCACCGCCCAGTCGTGATTGAGCAGCGGCGTCAGCCCCATGGCCGCGTCCGGTTGCAAAGCCGCCGGGGGATGCGCAGAATGGCGCGCGGAAAATTTTTCCCGGTTACTGAAAGCGAATCATGAGCGAACATAATCCGTACATCTTCGATGTGATGCAGGAAGACTTCAAGGACAAGGTGCTGGAGGCCTCGCACCGGCAGCCGATCCTGCTCGACATCTGGGCCGAGTGGTGTTCCCCCTGCCTGGCCCTGGCCCCGGTGCTGGACAAGGTGTTGCGCGAGTACGAAGGCAAGGTGCTGCTGGCCAAGCTGGACGCCGACGAGGGCGAGAACATGAAGATCGCCGGTCACTACAAGGCGCGCGGCTTCCCCACCGTAATCCTGTTCAAGAACGGCGAGGAGGTGGATCGCTTTTCCTCCGCCCGCCCGGCCCCGTTCGTGCGCGAATTTCTCGACCGCCACCTGGCTTAAAAACCGTCATTCAAAATTCCAGGTGCAAAATTCACCGCCGTCCCGGCTGTCGCAGGGGACTCATTTTGAATTTTGAATCTTGAATTCGCGCGGCATCTCGCCAACACTCGCGTTCATGTCCACCCAGCGCATAGTGATCGGCGGCCGCGTCCAGGGCGTCGGCTTCCGGCCCTTCGTCTACCGCCAGGCGGTCGATCACGGTATTGCCGGCTGGGTGCGCAATCGCAGCGGTGTGGTGGAGGTCCTGGCCCAGGGCGAGACGGCCGCAGTGGAGCAGTTCAGCGCCGCCCTCCTCGAACAGGCACCGCCGCTGGCGCAGCCCGAACTCATCAGCCGCACGGAGGCCGCTGGCGTAGCGCAACACACCGGCTTCACCATTCTGCCCAGCGACGCCAGCGACGCACCGCAGATCCACGTGCCGCCCGACTATTTCGCCTGCCCCGACTGCCTGCACGAGATGCGCGACCCGCCGGACCGGCGCTACCGCTACCCCTTCATCAACTGCACCCAGTGCGGCCCGCGCTACACCCTGATCGCACGCCTGCCCTACGACCGTCCCAACACCTCAATGGCGGGATTCCCGCTCTGCCCCGCCTGCCGCGCCGAGTACGAAAAGCCCGCCGACCGCCGCTTTCACGCCGAACCGGTGGCCTGCCCCCAATGCGGTCCGCGACTGGGGTTCGTGCAGGGAAACGAAACCATTACCGACAACGAGGCGGCCCTGCGCGCCACGGTGGCGGCGCTGCGCACCGGCGCCATTGTTGCGGTGAAGGGCGTCGGCGGCTATCACCTGCTGTGCGATGCGCGCAGCGAGGCGGCGGTGCAGCGCCTGCGCGCGCGCAAGCAGCGCCCGCACAAGCCGCTGGCAGTGATGTTTCCGCAGCAGGGCGCCGACGGCCTCGCTGCACTGCGCACACACCTGCAACCGACGGCGGACGAGGCCTCCCTGCTGTGTGCACCGCAGCGCCCCATCGTGCTGTGCCGCCGCCATGCCGACAGCACGCTGGCCCCCGCCCTCGCCCCCGGCCTCAACGAAATCGGCGCCATGCTGCCCTACGCGCCGCTGCATCATCTGCTGCTGGACGATTTCGGCGGCCCGCTGGTGGCCACCTCGGGCAATATCAGCGGCGAGCCGGTGCTGACCGACGACACCGACGCAACGCGGCGCCTGGCCGGGGTCGCCGACGCCTTCCTGCACCACGACCGCCCCATCCTCCGCCCCGCCGACGACCCGGTCTGGCGCAGCAGCGGCGGCACACCGCGCCCGCTGCGCCTCGGCCGCGGCAATGCGCCGCTGGAGCTGGAATTGCCCTGCCCAGTGGGCAGGCCGCTGCTCGCCGTCGGCGGCCACATGAAAAACAGCCTGGCCCTGGCCTGGGAGGATCGCATCGTGGTCTCGCCGCACATCGGCGACCTGGACGCGCCGCGTGCGCTGGCGGTATTCGAGCAGGTCGCCGCCGACCTGCAACAGCTGTACGGCGTGCAGGCGCAGCGCATCGTCTGCGATGCCCATCCCGGCTACGCCAGCAGCAAGTGGGCGCGGCAAAGCGGCCTGCCGGTGCAGGCGGTAGCGCACCACCATGCCCACGCCGGCGCCCTCTACGGCGAACATGCAGGCAGCGGCGACTGGCTGGTGTTCACCTGGGACGGCACCGGCCTGGGTGATGACGGCACGCTGTGGGGTGGCGAAACCCTGTTTGGCCGACCCGGGCAGTGGCGCCGCGTTGGCAGCCTGCGCCCGTTTCATCTGCCCGGCGGCGACAAGGCCGGCCGCGAGCCGTGGCGCGCCGCCCTGGCCCTGCTGTGGGAGTGCGACGAGGAGGCGCCACCGTTTCATCCCGAACAGGCCCTGCTACAGCGGGCCTGGCAACAGCGCCTCAACACGCCGCAGAGTTCCGCTGCCGGCCGTCTGTTCGATGCGGCCGCCGCCCTCACCAGCCTGTGCAGCCACGCGAGCTTCGAGGGCCAGGGACCGATGCAGCTGGAGGCCATCGCCCGCCGTGATGCCGCAGCCATCGCCCTGCCGCTGTATGAAGACGACGGCGTGCAGCGCCTCGACTGGGCACCGCTGCTGCCCATGCTCACCGCCACCACCCGCGACCTGGCCGAACGTGCCGGCTGTTTCCACGCCAGCCTCGCCGCCGCCATGGCCGCGCAGGCACAGGCCCTGCGCCGGAGCCGTGACTTCACCACCGTCGCCCTCGGCGGCGGGGTGTTCCAGAACCGCCTGCTCACCGAACTGGCCGCCGCCGCCCTGGAGGCCGCCGGCTTCACCGTGCGCCTGGCCACCCGACTCCCCTGCAACGACGGCGGCCTGTGCTACGGCCAGGTCATCGAGGCCGCCGCCCCCAACCCAGGAACCGCCCCATGACCGACACCCTCGACTATGCCGCCCTGCTCGCCCCCGCCCTGGAAGAGGCCCGCCTCGGCTTTGCCGAGGGCGGCGTGCCGGTGGGCGCCGCCCTGTTCGATGCGCACGGAAAACTGCTCGGCCGCGGCCGCAACCGCCGCGTACAGGACAACGACCCCTCGGTGCACGGCGAGACCGACGCCTTCCGCAAGGCCGGGAGACAAACCAATTACCGCGACACGATCCTGGTCACCACCCTGGCCCCCTGCTGGTACTGCTCGGGCCTCATCCGTCAGTTCCGCATCGGCACCGTGGTGGTGGGCGAGGCGGAGAATTTCGAGGGCCACCTGGACTGGCTGCGCGAGGCGGGGGTAAAGGTGCTGGTTCTGCACAACGCCGAATGCATCGACCTGATGCGCCGCTTCATCCGCCAGTCGCCGGAGATCTGGAACGAGGACATCGGCGAATGCGACTGCACGGGCCACTGACCCCCGCCCCTCCCCCGAAATAACCGCCCCGGCCGCCTTGACATCGGCCTGCCCCTGAAAGATAGTAATCGGATACTATCTTTCTCAGGAGGCCGCCATGGAAGACCATCCCAAGCACCTGCCGGCGGACGCGCGCCGCGCCGTGACCGTCGAGGCGGTCGTCGAGCTGGCGGCACAGCAGAATCCCAGCGAGATCACCACCGCCGCCATCGCCAAACACATGCAGCTCACCCAGGGCGCCCTGTTCCGCCACTTCCCCAGCAAGGAGGCGATCTGGCAGGCGGTGATGGAATGGGTGGCCGAGCGCCTGCTGGCCCAGGTGGATCGGGCGGGACAGTCTGCCGACACCCCGCTGGCACGGCTGGAGGCCATGTTCATGGCCCACATCGACTTCGTTGCCGAGCACCCCGGCGTGCCGCGCATGCTGTTCGGCGAGCTGCAGCGCGCCGGCACCTCCCCCGCCAAGCAGATGGCGCAGACCCTGGTGCGCCGCTACGGCGAGCGCCTCGCCGCCGTCCTCGCCGAGGGCAAGGCGCAGGGCGAGCTGGACCCGGAGCTGGACACCGCCGCCGCTGCCACCCTGTTCATCGGCACCATCCAGGGCCTGGTCATGCAGTCGCTGCTGGCCGGCGACGTGGAGCGCATCCACGCCGACGCCCTGGGCGCCTTTGCCATCTACCGCCGCGGCATCGGGAGTTAATCATGAAACAGCGTCTGTCCCTCAACGGCCGCCGCCTGGTCCTCCTCGCCGTGCTGCTGCCCCTGCTCGGCCTGTTTCTCTTCGTGGTGCTGCGCGCCGGGCCGCTGGCGCCGGTGCCGGTGGTGGCGGCCACGGTGGAGGAGCGGGCACTCACCCCGGCGCTGTTCGGCATCGGCACGGTGGCGGCACGCTATACCTACCGCATCGGCCCCACCGTGGCCGGGCGGGTGCAACAGGTGAGCGTGGAGGTGGGTGAGCGCGTCCGCGCCGGTCAGGTGCTGGGCGAGATGGACCCGGTGGACCTCGATGAACGTCTCGCCGCCCAGCAGGCGGCGCAGCTGCGCGCCAAAGCCAACGTCGCCGCCGCCCAGGCCCAGGTGGCGGATGTCAGCGCGCGGCGCGCCTACGCCGCCGCCCAGGCCGAGCGCTACGAGCAACTGCTGCGCGCCAATACCGTCAGCGCCGACGCGGCGGAGGCGAAGCGGCAGGAATTGCAGGTGGCCGAGGCCGGCCTCACCGCCGCCCGCGCCAACCTGGAGGCGGCGCGGCAGGAGCTGGGCCGGGTGCAGGCCGAGCAGGCGGGACTGGTGCAGCAGCGCGACAACCTGCGCCTGCTGGCGCCGGTGGACGGCCTGGTGACGGCGCGCGCCGCCGACCCCGGCACCACGGTGCTCGCCGGCCAGCCGGTGGTCGAGGTGGTCGACCCGGCCAGCCTGTGGGTCCATGTGCGTTTCGATCAGCTGCGTGCCGCCGGCCTGCGCGCCGGGCTGCCGGCGCAGGTGGTGCTGCGCTCGCAGGCCATGCAGCCGCTGGCCGGCACGGTGCTGCGCATCGAGCCGCTGGCCGATGCGCAGACAGAGGAGTTTCTCGCCAAGGTGGTGCTCGACACCCTGCCGGCAACGCTGCCGCCCATTGGCGAGCTGGCCGAGGTCACCGTGGCGCAGCCCGCGCTGCCACCGGCGCCGGTGGTGCCGACCGCCAGCGTGCAGCGCGTCGACGGCCGTCTCGGCGTGTGGCGCATCGTCAACGACGCCCTGGAGTTCGCCGCGGTGGAGTTGGGCGCCAGCGACCTCGACGGCCGGGTGCAGATCCGCAGCGGCGTGCAGGCGGGCGAGCGCGTGGTGGCCTACAGCCAGCGCGCCCTCGCCGCGCGCCACCGCATCACCCTGGTCGAGCGTCTGCCCGGGGTCGCGCCGTGATCAGTCTGGCCGGGCGCGACATCCTGCATGCCTGGGGCAAGTTCGTCTTCACCGGCATCGGCCTCGGCCTGCTCATCGGCGTCACCCTCACCATGGCCGGCGTCTACCGCGGCATGGTGGACGACGCCAAGGTGCTGCTCGACAACAGCGGCGCCGATCTGTGGGTGGTGCAGCAGGACACCCTCGGCCCCTACGCCGAGGCCTCCAGCCTGTACGACGACACCTGGCGCGGCATCCTCGGCATGGCCGGGGTGGCGCGCGCCGCCAACGTCACCTACCTCACCATGCAGGTGCGCCGCCAGGAGCGCGACGTGCGCGCCATGGTGGTGGGCGTGGTGGGCGGCGAACCCGGCCTCCCTGGCCAACCGGGCTTTCTCGTCGCCGGCCGCCACCTGAGCCGCAGCCACTACGAGGCAGTGGCCGATCTCGCCAGCGGCTTCCAGCTCGGCGATCGCATCCAGATCCGCCGCCACCACTACACCGTGGTGGGGCTGACCCGGCGCATGGTCTCCTCCGGCGGCGACCCGATGATCTTCATTCCGCTGAAGGA
>Ga0172382_10002072_pt1 | contig 34271 bp, 27 predicted proteins | sample Leawel138RmetaG_FD_122245 | JGI IMG/M metagenome (GOLD analysis project Ga0172382, IMG submission 122245) | Leachate microbial communities from a municipal landfill in Southern Ontario, Canada - Leachate well 138R metaG | ecosystem: Engineered > Solid waste > Landfill > Unclassified | place...
CCAATCCATTCCTTTCAGCGCGCCGGCTACATGCGCACGGTGAAACTGCGCAGCACGTTGTCCCGGGTGGCGGGCGCGAGGGCGAATATTTCGTTGAACATATCGAGATAAACGACGCACACCCGGCGTCGTTCCGCCGGGGTCAAAGCGGCCGTCTCCTTGCTCAGCAGGGAAAAATCCTTGCCGTGCTTGAGGTGCAGCAGAACATTGACATAATCCATGCCCGCCTCCGCCTGCTCCCGGTCCAGGGAATCGAGGTTGGCCCCGGCCCTGGTCGAAAGAATCCGTTCGTACAGCCGGCCCAGATTCTTCTGCTCCAGCGTAAAATCAAGGTATTCGGCATAAGCGTCGGGATCGCCGCCGAAAATGTAAGCGAAGGCGGCGTCCGGGTCCTTGTTCAGAATGTCGCTGCCGACATCGACGGTGTAGCGGAAAAAGGCCAGAACGGACTCATCCGAAGACTGTTTGAGGTATTCGTTGCGGATGCTGTTGATGAAGCCGGCGACCTGGAGATCGTCGGCGCCCGATCTTTTCGCGGCCAGATAGGACTGGAAAAATTCTTCGTAGGCCTCGGGTAAATTCTTGCGGATCGCCTGGTAGATGGGCGACGCGGAAAAGAGCTCTTCAAATTCGCTGCGGATCGCCGCGGCATCGAAATGGCTGGCGGCGGCAGGAGGGGTGGCGGATTGCGCGGGAAGGGAAATGGCCAGAAACACGAGGGGCAACAGCAAAAATAATGCAGCTTTCATTTTCTCCTCTGCTAAATTCAGGCGGGATGAAAAGAAGGGTAACCGCTTGTAAAATAGAGGAAAAACGATTTCAAGGCAAGAGAAAGAAAGAAAAAGAAATGGGCGCGGTTCTCCGGCAAACCACGCCGCCGAGGCTTCTCTTCAGTCTCGGCCTTTTATATCGTGCCCTTAGCGCCGAAATTCAAAGGCCAATCCAGCAGCAGAGCGGCGGCGATGAAGGTGTCGAGTTCGCCGCCGGCGATGCCGAAACGGGCGGCCAGTTGGCGCAGCAGACGCGCTTCGTCGGTGTAGAGCTGGCGGAAGCCGCCTCGCAGCTGGTGCGAAGCGAGGGGGTCGGTGGCGGAAAAATTGCGGGTGCACCAGGCGTCATCGAAGACTTCCCCGGAAAAATCGACGTGCGGCAGGCCATGCAGGCGGCAGGTGAGGGGGCGGTCGGCGTAGGCGAGGCAGCGACCGGCGGCTGACAGCAGAGGACAGGGGGTGGCGTTTTCTTCCGGGCAATCCCATTCTTCTGGCGGGATGCCGTTGAGCAGATACGGCGGCTGGAAGGCGGGCCACTTCTCTTGCCGCCGGGCCACCTGCGCGCTGGCGCGGCCGCGAACCGTCCCTCGTTCTTCGGCCGGCAATGCCGCCAGGCCGTCCCGCAGCGCCAGGGCGTCGAGGAAGGTGATGTCGAACAGCCCGTGGCAGCAGCCCGCGCACCCCTCGCCGCAGCGGATCTGGTCCGGCGCGAGCGCCAGGCAACGCGCGAACCAGGCATCGGCGGCGGCGAGAAGTTTCCTGTATGCGGAAAGGATTTCGGTCATGCCATGGTTTCCGCCTGAAAAACAGAGCGACCCCGCTTATCGGCGGGGTCGCTGCCGGTTGTATGTAAACCGGAATCACTTCTTTTTGGGAAACTTGCCCTGCAGCAGATCGGCGAAGGTCCCCATCGGTTTGGCCTCTTCCCGCAAAAACTGCCGGTAATCCTCGGCCGGCGCCTCTTTTTCCGTCTTTGCCGCGCCCGGCAGGGTCAGGGAAATGCGGCGATTTTCCCGGTCGATAGCTTCGACCTGCACTTCCAGGGTCTGTCCTTCGCTCAGCGCCTCGCGCGGATGTTTGATTCGCTTGCCGCCGCCGAGCTTGGAGATATGCACCAGCCCGTCCACCCCCGGTTCGAGGGTGACAAAGGCGCCGAAGGTGTCCAGCCGGGCGACTTTTCCGGTGAGCACGGCGCCCTCCGGGTACTTCTGCGGCGCCTGCAGCCAGGGATCGGCCAGCGTCTCTTTCAGGCTGAAGGAGAAACGGTTGCTCTCCCAATCGAGGGACTTGATCGTCACCTCCACGTCCTGTCCGCTGGTGAGCACCTCGTGGATATCTTCCACCCGCCCCCAGCCGAGTTCGGACATGGGCAGCAACCCTTCAACCCCGCCGATATCGACGAAAGCGCCGAATTTTTGCAGGGAAGTAATCTTGCCGCGCACCGTCATCCCCTCGCGCAGAGTTTCCCGGAGCCCTTCGCGCTGCTTGCGTTGCTCCTCCTCAAGGATATCCCGGTGGGAAACGACGATGTTGCGCCCTTTTTCGCTGAATTGGGTGATGCGGAAGGGCAGCTGCCGGCCGATGAACTGTTCGGGATCGGCGCGGCGCAGCGCCGCTTGGGAAAAGGGGCAGAAGGCGCGGCTGCCGCCGGCGAGTTTGACCTCGTAGCCGCCCTTGATCTCCTTCTCCACCGTGCCCGCCACCGGAATGCCGCTGCGCCAGGCCTCCTCCATTTGCGCCTGCGCCGACCCGCCGCCGCCGATGCGGGTGGTAAAGCGCATCTCGCCGCCGCTGGCGCCGAGAAAATAGGCGGTGATGCGGTCCCCCTCGCCAGCGGTCGGGTTGCCTTCGGCATCAAGCAGTTCGCGGCGATCGAGTACGCCCTCGCCTTTTTGCCCGATATCGAGAAAGACCCAGTCGGCGGTGAGCTTGAGGACGGTCGCCTCGATCTGCTGTCCCGGCTGGAGGCGGCTGCTGGAACCGACCATGCTTTGTTCCAGCAGTGCGGCAAAATCTTCTTCGGGTTCGTTCACATCCTGTTCGTCCATTGTAGGTCCGCCTTTGCACGAGTAATGAGCGCCCGCCGGGCGGGCCACGGATAATTCTCCCACGCCGTGGCGGTTGAGTAAAGAGGGGAATCGCCAGACAGGTTTTCCGCCCGGGCCGGCCCGGAGAGCTCAGGCGTTGCGGGCGAGAAAAATAATGATGATACAGGCGGCATAACTGAGACAGACGATACCGACAAGAAAACTGATGAATTTGACCATGGAAAACTCCTTGCGCGAAAAAGACCCCCGCGAAAAACGAAGATTTCGGCGGTAAAACAGTCCTTTGCGACCATTTCACGCAAGATGGATGCCATGGCGAACCACTGCCACTTTGGTGAGAGAATTGTCAAAATTGTCCCGCAAGTGGCGGAAAACAGGAGGGTGGAAATTATCCCGTGCGGGAGGGGTAAGTGCGGTGGCTCATCTTGTTGTGTTAAATCAGGGGCAGCGGCGGCGGAAAGAACACAGGTGGAAAATTTTTTGGCCGGGGCGAAACTGCGCAGAAGCCTACTCCTTCGCTTTCCCGCACCGCCAGCAGGCGCCGAATTGCCCTTCGAGTTTTTCGCCGCAGGCCAAGCACACCCAGGGTTCGGCGGCGGGGTGCGCGGCCATCAGCCAGCCGCTGAGCAGCATGCTGGCGCGCGGGAAAACTTCATCGTCGACCACCCACAACTCGGGATAACACTCGGTGAAGGGAATCTCGCCCAGGGCCGAGGCCAGAGAGCCGTTGCGCACCACGCAGACAACGTCCTCTTTTTCCAGAAGCTCGCGCAGCAGTTCGGCCTGCGGCCGCTCCCAGGGACTGAAAGTGTGCAGCTTTTTCATCGAGGCGAAAAAGATCTCCTTTCATTTATCATAGCCGGCCTCGGATCGGAGCGCTTCGATTATCTCCCCGCCCAGAACCTGTTTCTGCCAGGTCTTCATCCCCGGGATTGCCGCCAGCGCGGCCAGCGAGGTCGGAGCGCGCCGGACGATTTCCTCCAGAAGCGCATTGTTGATGAGGACGCCGGCATCCATCTCCAGCTCGGCGGCCTTGCGCTGGCGCCATCCTTTGAGGGCGGCCATGCCCTTTTCCAACTGCGGGTCGCGCACCCGGCGCTCGCCGCGCGGAACAATCGGCAGCTCCTGCTCCGGCAGGGCGAGGGCGGTTTCGATTCCGTGCAGCAGGTCGCGGCCATAGCGATCGGCCAGGCGGGGGGAAATCCCCTCGACGCCGACCAGTTCCGGCAGCCGGCGCGGCTGCGTTTTTGCCAGTTCGAGCAGGGACTTATTGCCGATCACCTTGTAAGGGGGGGCGTCGCGTCGCCGTGCTTCGCGGTCGCGCCACTGCAACAGCTCCTCAAGCACCGCCAACTGCCGGCGATCGAGGCCGGCCGCCCCTTTGAAGCGTAGAAAGAAAGGCCCCTCCTGCTCCTGAAACCGCGCCGTTTCCAGGATGGCGAATTCCTCGGCCACCCAGTCCAGGCGTTCCTTGGCCCGCAGTTTTTCCTCCAGCAGATGGGCCAGCCGGTGCAGATGCCGGGTGTCCTCGGCGGCATAGCGGATCATCGGCTGGGTGAGGGGGCGGATTGCCCAGTCGGCCCGTTGGTACTGCTTGTCCAACTCCACTCCGTAATATTTGTTGAGCAGGTCGGCGAGGCCGATTTTCTCTTCGCCGAGAAATTGGGAGCTGATCATGGTATCGAACAAGCCATTGATCTGAATGCCGAAATCGCGCCTTAGACAGCGGATGTCGTAATCGGCGGCATGAAAAATCTTGCGGATGGCCGGATCGGCGAGCACTGGCAACAAGGGAGAAAGATCGGGTTTGGCCAAAGGATCGACCAACCAGGTCTGTTCGGCGGTGGAGAACTGCAGGAGGCAGACTTTTTCCTTGTAGCAATGCATCGAATCGGCCTCGAGGTCGACGGCGATGGCCGGTCCGCGGCCCAGTTCGGCGGCGAGGTCCCTGATCTGCAGGCTGGTGGTGAGAATCGGTGCGGGCATGGAGGCTCCAGTAAAGGTTGCGGGCATGGCGTATCATTTCAAAAGTTAAACAAGCAGGGGCAACGCCTTCTTATGGGCGCCGTGCAGCGGCCAAGCGGCCAATTCAGGGGCGGTGAGCCAACGGCTTTCCGTCGCTTCGGCGACCTGCGCCAGCTCGGCAACGGCGGCGCGGTACAGGTGCAAATCGAGACGAAAATGGCTGTAGGCATGGGTTACGCCGCCGGCCGGCTGCGGTTGTCCGCACCCGCCGAAATTCTTGAGCAGGAGGGCGGCCGCATGGTCCGGCGATTGCCCGTCGGCAACGGCGGCGGCGGGGAATTCCCAGAGACCGCCGAGCATCCCCTCGTAGGGACGCTTGCGCACCAGAAGGCGGCCGCCGCGAACGATGAGCAGCGCCACCTGAACCACCGTCGGCGTCTTTTTTCTCACCCCCCGCACCGGCAGCTCCTCCTGGCGGTCGAGAGCCCGGGCGCGGCAGACACTTTCCAGCGGGCAGCGCGCACAGGCGGGGCGGCGCGGAACGCACACCGTCGCCCCCAAATCCATAATGGCCTGACCGTAATCGTGCGGCCGGTCGGCGGGGGTGAGCGCTTCCGCCCAAAGCCACAATTGCCGTTCGGCCGCCGGTTGTCGGGGATTCTCCTCCAGGGCATACAACCGGGCGAGGACCCGGCGCACATTGCCGTCGAGAATCGGTCCCTTGCGGTCGAAGGCAAAAGACCGGATGGCCCCGGCGGTGCTGCGGCCGATGCCCGGCAAAGCCATGAGCGCCGGCAGGTCGGCCGGCAAGGCGCCGTTATGTCTGGCCATCACCTGCCCGGCAGCCGCGTGCAGATTGCGCGCCCGCGAATAGTAGCCGAGCCCGGCCCAGAGGTCGATCACCGCATCGAGGGGCGCTTTCGCCAGCGCTGCCAAATCGGGGAAATGGGCAAGAAAACGTTCGTAGTAGGGAATCACCGCCGCCACCCCGGTCTGCTGCAGCATGATTTCCGACAGCCAGATGCGGTACGGGTCGCGGGTGCGCCGCCAGGGCAGGTCGCGGCCGGCTTCGCCGTACCACGCCAGCAGACGGCCGGAGATTTCTGTACATTCGATCGCAAAGCGCTCTGGCAAAATAGCTTGTCCCGTCATCGATGGTTCTGTTGCCGCCAGCCCGGCATCCTAGCCCATACGATTCGGGGCCGCAAGCAAAGTCGCCAAAGTAAGGGGGATGCGCATCTTCATGAGTGGCATGGATGATTTTTCATGATACTATTGCACCATTATAAAAAAGCCAAGGAGTGAACATGGTCCCGCCCCCAGACAAACCCCTCACCCAGTACCCCACCTGGCAGGCATTGACTGCTCATTGCCGGCAGCTCAAAGACGTTTCCCTGCGCCGCCTGTTCGCCGAAGATCCCGGGCGTGGAGAACGGCTGACCGCCACAGCCGCCGGGCTGCATCTCGATTATTCAAAAAACCGCGCCACCGACGAGACGCTCCGGTTGCTGATCGCGCTGGCCGAGGAATGCGGGCTGCGCCGGCGCATCGAGGCGATGTTCGGCGGCGAGAAGATCAATGCCACCGAAAAACGCCCGGTGCTGCATGTGGCGTTGCGCGCGGCTATTGGCGAAGAAATCCGCGTGGACGGCGTGGACGTTGTTCCCGAGGTGCATGCGGTGCTGGAGCGGATGGGCGTTTTCGCCGACCGGGTGCGCCTGGGGGAATGGCGGGGCCATACCGGCAAGCGCCTCCGCAATGTGGTCAATATCGGCATCGGCGGCTCCGACCTCGGTCCGGTCATGGCGTATGAGGCGCTTCGCTACTACAGCCGGCGCGAAATGACCTTCCGCTTCGTCTCCAACGTCGACGGGACCGATTTCGCCGAAGCGGTCCGCGATCTCGATCCGGCGGAGACCCTGTTCATCGTCGCCTCGAAAACCTTCACCACCCAGGAGACGATGGCCAATGCGCAGACCGCCCGCCAATGGTGCCTGCGCGCTCTCGGCGAGGAGAAAGCGATCGCCCGCCATTTCGTCGCCGTTTCCACCAACGCCGCCGAGGTGGCCAAATTCGGCATCGATCCGGTGAACATGTTCGGCTTTTGGGACTGGGTCGGCGGACGCTATTCGCTGGATTCGGCCATCGGCCTCTCGACCATGCTCGCCATCGGCCCCGACAATTTCGCCTTTCTCCTCGCCGGGTTCCGGGCGATGGACGCGCATTTCCGCCATGCGCCCTTCGAGCGCAACCTGCCGGTCCTGCACGGTCTGCTCACCGTGTGGCACGTCAACTTTTTCGGCGCCCGAACGGTGGCGGTCCTGCCCTACGAACAGTACCTCAAGCGTTTTCCCGCCTACCTGCAGCAACTGACGATGGAGTCGAACGGCAAATCGGTCACCCTGGACGGCAAGCCGGTCGACTACCCGACCGGTCCCGTCTATTTCGGCGAACCGGGAACGAACGGTCAGCACTCGTTTTATCAGCTGATCCATCAGGGAACGCAGCTCATCCCCTGCGACTTCATCGGTTTCGCCCAGAGCCTCAACCCCCTCGACCGCCACCACGACCTGCTGATGGCCAATTTTTTCGCCCAGACCGAGGCCCTCGCCTTCGGCAAAACCCGCGAGGAGGCGCTCGCCGAGGGCGCCCCCGAGCAACTGGCGGCGCACCGCGCCTTCGCCGGCAACCGGCCGACCAACTCCATTCTCGCCGAACGCCTGACGCCGGAAATTCTCGGCGCCCTTATTGCCTTCTATGAGCACAGCGTGTTCACGCAAGGGGCGATCTGGGATGTCAACCCGTTCGACCAATGGGGGGTGGAACTCGGCAAGGCGCTGGCCCAGCGCATTCTTCCCGAACTGGAAAGCCCCGTCGAACCGGAACTCGCCCACGACAGCTCCACCAATGCCCTGATCGGGCGCTACCGGCGCATGAGAAGAAAAAGCGATTAATCAATCCGGGGGGGGGATGCGGCAACCAACGAAAAAAAGGGCGGTCCAAACAAGGACCGCCCTTTTCCATCGGGGCGCCAAAGATGACGATTATTGCAACTGGCGCAGCGCCGCCAGCGTTTTTTCCATCTCGTCCCGGGTGCCGATGCTGATGCGCAGTCCGTGCGAAAGGGCCGGGTCGGCAAAATAGCGCACCAGGATCTTGCGGGCGTAGAGGTGGTCGTAGGCCTTTTTGCCGTTGCGGTTGGGGGGGGAGGCAAAAAGGTAATTGCCGTGCGAGGGGATGACGGTCCAGCCGAGCAGGCGCAGTTCGAGGCTGAACCACTCGCGGGTTTCCCGGACCCGGCGGATACAGGCGCGAAAATAATCCTGATCTTCCAGAGCGGCGGCCGCCGCGGTCTGCGCCAGACGATCGAGATTGTAATGGTCGCGAATTTTGTTCAGGGCGGCGCTGAGCTCCGGGCGGGCGATGGCCAGTCCCAGGCGCATGCCGGCCAGGGAATAACTCTTCGAAAAGGTGCGGGTGACCACCACGTTTTCGTACTTCTTCACCAGGTCGAGGGAATGCTCGTCGGTGAAATCGACGTAGGCTTCGTCGATGACCAGGACCCCGGCTACCCGTTCGGCCATCTCCTCGACGAAAGGGCGGGGGAAGAGAAAGCCGAGGGGGGCGTTCGGATTGGTGAGGAAGAAGAGTTTGCCCGCGTAGCGCTGGGGGAAATCCCTCAGGGTGTAGTTCTCCGTCAGGGCGAAAGTGCGCACCCGCGCCCCCTGGATTTCGGCCAGGGTGGCGTAATACGAATAGGACGGATGCACGTAGGCGATCTCCTCCCCTTCGTCGGCGCAGGCGCGAATCAGGCTGTTGAGGACCTCGTCCGAGCCGTTGGCCATGACGATCCACTCCGGATCGAAGCCGTACAGCCGCGCCGCCGTCTCCCGCGCCTTGCGGCTTGCCGCGTCCGGATACTTGCGCAGGTTGCCGCCGTCCGCGCCGACCTCGGCGAGGATCGCCTCGCGCACCCTGGGTGAGGCAGGGTAGGGGTTCTCGTTGGTGTTGAGCTTGATCCAGGCCGCCTCGTCGGCGGGCTGGAAACCGGGGACGTAGCCGGCCATCTCGGCGATGTTCTTGCGTAGATTCATGGAGATCCTTGTTTATAAATCTTCTTTGGATGATGGAATATCGGGGCGGAGGGCCACTGCATGTCCCTCGCTTCGAGCTGCCTGATGCCCGGGTCGGCGGTCAGAAGTTTCATCTGCTGGATGGCGATTTGATTCCGTCTGGCGAGCCGCGCCGCCTGGGGCGCTTTTCCCCGGATGAAAAGGGCATTGAGATTCTCGAGAGTGGAAAGGCAGACCAGTTGCAACAATCGCAATGAAATGTGAATCAGTACGTTGTCAAAATCTGGTACAACGTATTCCGCTTCGCCGGCACAAATCCAGCCCCGCGCGCCATTTCGATGATCTCATCCACCGAGAGGCGGAAAGAGCAGCCGGCGGCGGCGACGACGTTTTCTTCGAGCATGGTGCCGCCGAGATCGTTGGCGCCGAAAAACAGGGCCACCTGGGCGAGCATCGCCCCCTGCGTCACCCAACTGGCCTGGATGTTCTCCACATTGTCCAGCACGATGCGGGCCAGGGCGAGAACTTTCAGGTATTCGATGCCGGTGGCGGTCTCCCCGCCGAGTTCGGTGTTGGCCGGCTGAAAGGTCCAGGGGATGAAGGCGGTGAAGCCGCCGGTGCGCTCCTGGATCTCCCGCACCCGGAACAGGTGCTCGACGATATCCGCCGGCTTTTCCTTCGAGCCGAACATCATCGTCGCCGTCGTGCGCATCCCCAGCCGGTGCGCCTCCTCCATGACCTCCGCCCACTCCCGCCAGCCGATCTTGTTCGGCGAAATCTCCTGGCGCACCGTATCGACCAGCACTTCGGCGCCGCCGCCGGGGACCGAATCGAGTCCCGCCGCCTGCAGCCGCCGCAAGCACTCGGGCATGGCAAGTTCGGAAAGCTGGGCGATGTGCACCACCTCGGCCGGCGAGAGGCAGTGTATCTGCACTTGCGGAAAGCGCCCTTTGAGCTCGCGGAAGAGCGTCTCGAACCAGTCGATGCGCAGGTCGGGATGCAGCCCCCCCTGCATCAGGAGCTGCGTGCCGCTATGGTCGACCAGCTCCTGCACCTTGACAAAGATATCGTCGTAGGAAAGGACGTAGGCGTCGGCCGCGTCCGCCGTGCGGTAGAAGGCGCAGAACTTACATTGCGACTGGCAGATGTTGGTGTAGTTGACGTTGCGATCGATGACGAAGGTCGCCCGGTTGTGCCGATGCTTGCGTTTTCGCACGGCATCGGCCAGCTTGCCGACGGCCAGCAGGTCGGCATCGCACAGGAGGAACAGTGCTTCGGCGCGGTCGATCGGATGGCAGGCGGCGATTTTTCTGGAAATGGATGAAATCCTGGAATGCATAATGCCCTCTTACCGTCGGTTCACGCCGCTACCCAAGGCGCAGAATAGTTCAGCCCTTGAACCGGGGCTTTCGTTGCGGTGGGAACCCACTCAGTAAACCTGCAATTCCCGATACAGCGTATCCCGCTCCACCGGCGCCTTGCCCGCCTTGCGGATCATCCCGGCCAGACCTTCCTTGCTGAGCGCCTGCGGCGAGTCGGCGCCGGCTTCGTGGCCGATCTTTTCCTCGACGACGGTGCCGTCCAGGTCGTTCACGCCGAAGGCGAGGGACACCTGGGCGATTTTCAGTCCGAGCATCACCCAGTACGCCTTGATGTGGCGGAAATTGTCGAGGTAGATGCGGCTGATCGCCAGCGTTTTCAGGGCATCGACGCCGCCGACGCCGCTGGCGCCGGGCACCCGGGTGTTGTCCGGCTGGAAGGCGAGGGGGATGAAAGCCTGGAAGCCGCCGGTCCGGTCCTGCAAGGCCCGCAGGCGGGCGAGATGATCGACCCGGTCGGCGTAATCCTCGATATGGCCGAAGAGCATGGTGGCATTGGTCTTCAGACCGGCGCGATGCACCGTTTCGATAACCTCCAGCCAGCGCTCGCCGGAGATTTTTTCCGGACAGATTTTGTCGCGCACCAGCGGTGCGAAAATCTCGGCGCCGCCGCCGGGCATCGAACCGAGGCCGGCCGATTTCAGTTCGGCGACCACCTGCGCCGCCTTTTGCCCGGTGAGCCGGGCGAAATAGTCGATCTCCACGGCGGTGAAGGCTTTGATGTGCAGCTTCGGATTGTCCGCCCGGATGGCGGCGAGCATCTCCAGGTAGAAGTCGAAGGGGAGATCGGGATGCAGCCCACCCACCATGTGAAGTTCGGTGGCTCCGGCGGCGCTCGCCTCCGCCGCCTTGGCCAGGATATCGTTGAGCGCCAGGGTGTAGCAGCCCTCGTCTTCAACGCCCTTGCTGAAGGCGCAGAAGGTGCAGCGGTTAACGCAGATGTTGGTGTAGTTGATGTGGCGATTGACGTTGAAATACACCCGGTCGCCGTTCTGCCGCCGGTTGGCCAGGGCGGCCAGTTCGCCGACGGTGAGCAGATCGCCGGCCTGAAAAAGCTCCAGCGCCTCGGCATCGCTGATACGGGCGCCGTTTTCGATTTTGCGGCGAAGATTTTCGTATAGTTTCAGCATGTAAATTCCCTTACGCGCCCCCTTCTTCCTCGCCCCAGCGCGGGAACAGCCGGTGCGGAAGTTTCAGGGGGTCGAGCACCTTGCCGACGACGAAATCGACCAGGTCGGCCAACGTTTGCGGCCGGTGGTAAAAGGCGGGCATCGCCGGAATGATTCGCGCGCCGGCGCGGGCGAGTCGCAACAGGTTCTCCAGATGGATGACGTTGAAGGGGGTTTCCCGGGGGACCAGGAGCAGGTCGCGTCCTTCCTTGAGGACGACATCGGCGGCGCGTTCGATCAGATTGCTGCCCAGACCGGCGGCCAGGCGGCCGGCCGTCCCCATGGAACAGGGGGCGATAACGACGGCATCCGGCGCCGCGGAGCCGCTGGCGATGGGAGCGAAAAGATCGTCCTCGCCGTAGTGTTCCAGCTGCTGGCCGGCGCCGAAGTAAGCGCGGATCAGCGCTTTGCGTTCGCGGGTGGTTCCTTCCCATTCAAGGCCCATCTCGTAGCGCAGCACGTCGCGTCCGGCGCGGGAAAAAAGCAGGGTGACCCGGCAACCGGCCCGCAGCAGCTCCTCCGTCAACCGCAATCCGTAAATCGAGCCGGATGCGCCGGTTATGGCGACGACGATGTGTTTCATGGCGTTTTAATCCTTGTAGGGGCGAGGTCGCCTCGCCCTGGGCGGGGAAACCCCGCCCCTATGTCAAACCAACGCATCCACCAAGGTGAAAGCGAAGATCGTCACGCTGATGTAGCCGTTCATATTGAAGAAAGCCGCGTCGAGGCGGGAGAGATCGTCCGGCCGCACCAGCAGGTGCTCGTAGATCAGCAGGCCGGCAACCACCGCCACTCCGAGCAGGTAAACCCAGCCCAGGGCGGCGCCGAGGGGCAACAGCAGCAAGAGAAAAACCATCATCGTATGAAAGACGCGCACCAGCAGGAAAGAGCCTTCAATCCCCAACCGGGCGGGAATGGAATGCAGGCCGCGGGCGCGGTCGAATTCGATGTCCTGCAGAGCGTAAAAGATGTCGAAACCGGCCACCCAGAGCAAAACGGCCAGTCCCAGCGCCAGAATCGGCCATTGCACGTCGCCGCGCAGGGCGATCCAGGCGCCGACGGGAGCGGCGGCCAGGCAGAGGCCGAGCACGATATGGGCGAGGGCGGTAAAGCGCTTGCAGTAGGAATAGAGGGTAAGAAAAAAGAGCGCCACCGGCGCCAGGTAGAGGCAGAGCGGGTTGAGCATCCAGGCGGCGAACAGGAGCAGGGCGAAAGAGACGGCGATCAGGACCCCGGCCTCGCGTGCGGAAACCCTCCCCGCCGGCAGATGGCGGCCGGCGGTGCGCGGGTTTTCGCCATCGATTCTGGCGTCGATGAGGCGGTTCAGCCCCATGGCGCCGCTGCGGGCGCCGATCATCGCCAGGCAGATCCAGAAAATCTGCCCGAAGGTCGGCGGCGCCCCGTTGGCCAACGACGCCAGCACCACCCCCATCAAGGCGAAGGGGAAGGCGAAAACGGTATGGGAGAACTTGATCATCTCCAGCAAAGAGCGGGTCTTTTCAAGGACGGTAGCGGTCATCTTCTGCTCGCGAAATTTGACGTCGAAAGAGTCGGTCAGTCTAACACCCAGCGGACGGGGGCGACAAGAATTTTCCTGCCTTGCGCATCCCCGGCACGGCGGTTGTCATCCCTTCATCCTTGGGCATAATAGAGGGAAAAAGGAGGTAAGCGCATGAACAGGAGCAAGATGTTCACCTGCCAGATGTGCGACGCCGACATGGAGATTCCCGATCCCTACAACATGAGCAGCGTCGTCTGTCATCGCTGCGGACAAGTCTACGCCATGGGCTGGGTGGATCGGGAGAGCGCCTACGAGTTGACTCCGGTGGAGCCGGTCGAGGATGAACTCCGCAACATCGCCGAGGACGAGGAAGACGAGCCGTTTCGGGTGCTGAACGAGCCGGCGGCGCCGCGCAAGGACGATATCGACCGCTATTGATGACGACCCTCGGTTGGCTGTCGCGGTATCAGCCGCAAAAGTAAGAAACCCCTGCGCCCGGCATGCAGGGGTTTCTTTGAGGTATGGAGAGCTTACAGTTCCTCCATATTATCTTTATCTTCCTCCCACTCATCCTCCCCCTCGATAAAGTTCTCATCGAGAAAGCGTTCGAGAAAGCGGCGGTTGTCGGTAATGCGCCGTTCGATCTCGCGCTGCATGTCCGCCAACTCGGGAAAGCGGCTGTCGCCGTTCTCCGGGGCCGCCGGTTTATCTTTGTCAGCTTCGTCCGGCATGGCGCACCTCCAGCGCTTTCTGGTAGAGATCGAGGTAGCTTTGCGCCGAGCGGTTCCAGGAAAAATCCTCGGTCATGCCCCGGCGCACCATCTTGCGCCAGGCGCGGGTGTCGGGATACAGGGCGAGCGCCCGGTCGAGGGCGGCCAGCAGGGCGGCGGCGGAGGCTTCGGCAAAGAGAAATCCGTTGGCGTTTTGCGCATCTTCTTCCGGATCGACGACGGTGTCGGCCAGGCCGCCGGTGCGCCGCACCACCGGCAGGGCGCCAAAACGCAGGGCGATGAGTTGCCCGAGGCCGCACGGCTCGTAGTGACTCGGCATGAGGAAAATGTCGCTGCCGGCGTAAATGCGCTGGGCGAGAGCGTCGTCGAAGGTGAGGCGGACGGCGACGCGCCCCGGATAGCGGTCCTTGATCTGCTCGAAAAACTCCATGTGTTTTTGTTCGCCGGTGCCCAGCAGAATGAACTGCAGGTCGCGTTTCAGCAGCTCCTCGAAGGCTTCTTCGACCAGATCGAGTCCCTTCTGGGTATCCAGACGGGTCACCATGGAGACGATGGGCGTTTCGGCGGCAATCTCAAGGGCGAGCTCTTTTTGCAGGGCGCGTTTGTCGGCGCTCTTACCCTTGAGGTCGGCGGCGTCGTAGGATGCCGGCAGGGCGCTGCTCAGCGCCGGATCCCACTGCTTGGGATCGATGCCGTTCAGGATGCCATGCACATGCCCCTGCCGCTGGCGCAGAATGCCGTCGAAACCGAAGCCCAGTTCGGGGGTCTGGATTTCCCGGCAATAGGAGGGCGAGACGGTATTGATCATATCCGCGAACAGCAGGCCCCCTTTGAGAAAGGAAACGTTGCCGAAGTATTCCATCCCTTTGACGGAAAACAGGCCGGGATCGAGATGCAGAGACGACAGGACCTCAGGCGGAAAAATCCCCTGGTAGCCGAGATTGTGGACGGTCAGCAGGGTGGCGATGCCGTTGTAGAAAGGATCGTTCTTCAATTCACTGCGCAGCAGCACCGGGACCAGACCGGTTTGCCAGTCGTTGAGGTGCAGCACGTCGGGACGAAAATCGAGCCGGCGCAAAAACTCCAATGCGGCGCGGCAGAAAAAGCCGAAGCGCTGGGCGTTGTCCGGATAATCGCCGGCGGCGGTGCCATACAGGCCATCGCGGTCGAAATACTCGCGATTCTCAATCAGGTAGACGGTAACCAAATCGACGGAACTCTGACGCAGCAAACCCTTGCGCGGTTCGCCGTCGATGACGACTTCCACGCTCTTGCGGCCTTTGCGCAGGGGGTTGCGCGATTCTTCCACGGCCTTGTAATACGGCATGATGATGCGTACATCATGGCCGAGCTGACGCAAGGCCCGGGGCAGGGAGCCGGCGACGTCGGCCAGGCCGCCGGTTTTGGCGAAAGGGGAAACTTCCGGAGCGATAAACAGGATTTTCATGCGGCTATTTTCCTTCGGCTGGGGCGGACGGCTGGAGTTTGCGGATCGCCGCCAGGAATTGTTCGAATCGGTAACCGGACTGCTCCGCCGCCGCCAGCGCATCGCGCCATTCCCCATAAAGGGCGATCAGTTCGCCGGTTTGGTCCGCTGCCGGTACCTGCGCCATCGTGGCGGCCTCGGTAAAAAAGAGCCAATAAAGGAGTGTCTCCAAACGTTCCCGATTGAACCAGCGGGTGCCGCCGAAATCGTTGCAGCCGAGAAATGTTTGCGCTTGTGGATCGTCCAGCGCCTTGTCGAGACGGGCGGTCAAGGATGTTCCCCGCGTTGCGCAGGTCACCAGCAATTGCACCAGCAAGGCTTCGCCGGCGGCTTCCCCCTCGGAGAGAAAGAAGGGTGGCGTGGCCGATTGCAGAACCTCCTGCAGGGTGGCGCTCAGCAGGTAGTCATCCAGCCAGACGGTCAGCTCTTGCACCGTCGTGCCGGACCAGTTCGCCGGCTGCGAGAGAAGGAGCCATGGCAGATAAATGCGGGTGAACTGCTCCTGGCGCGTCCCCGGCATGGCCTCGGGCAGCGCCTGACGCAAGGCCGTCAACGCTTCTTTTTCCACGGGTGCCCGCCCTTTGCGCGTGCTCAACTGGCGCAAATTCTCCAGGAATGTGCATACTTCTTCAGCTTCCGGCGCTTCGGCCGCCGGCCTGCCGGTGGCCTGGCGCAGAGCCTGGTAAAACATCCTCGCCTGCCGGGCGAAGATGCGGCAGGAATCGTCCTTGCGCCATTCCCCCGCCGACAGCGTCATCGCCTCGGTCGTTGCCGTCAGCAAGCCCGGGAGCACCGCCTGGCGGAACGCCTCGATGAGGGGCGCATGGCGAATCTTCTTCCACTCGAAATCGAGGCTCGCCACCGGGCGGCCGTCGAGGGTATGGCAGAGCCAGCCCCAGGAGCCGTCCTCATCGAAAATATCGCGGAAGTCGAGGAACGCATAATACCGATAAGGGGCAAAATGCAGGAACAGCCCTTTTTCGTGCAATTCCCGACCGGAGCGCAGGTATTCGAGGCCGGTGCGGAAGTCGCGAAAACGCACGTAATGGCGCTCCTCGCCGCGAATCGCCAGCGCCTCGCCGAGCGTGGGCTGGATCAGCGTCTCCTCGCCGCCGATCTTTACCTTTTTGGCGACGGAGGTGCGCAGCCAGCCGGAGGTTTCGGCATAGCGGTTGTGGTAAGCGATGAGGGCCCGTTCGCCGTTGAAGCGATTGCTGAAGGCGATAACGTCCTCGTTGACCTGACCGCTGGTGAACATATCATAGAGAACGAAATTTTCCGAGCCACTAAAAAGATAACGGCGGCGCATCAGGGGGAAAATCTGGTTTTCGTGGTGCTGCCGCATTCCCTCGTCGACGTGTTCATCCCAGTAGGCGCGCCGGTATTCCATGCCGTATTTCTCGCGCAGCCCCTCCACCTGACCGTGACCGAACATCGGCAGTCCCGGCATGGTGACGAGCAGGACGGCGACGCCGAAATACTTGTCGCCGGCGCCGAACTGCTCCACCGCCGTCGCCTCATCCGGGTTGTTCATGAAATTGACAAAGCGCTTGAGGATCTCCGGATTGAAATCGAGGATGTTCTTCAACACACTGCGATATTTGGCATTGTCCTCGGTCTTCATCATGTTCATGAACGCGCTGTTGTACACCCGGTGCATCCCCAGGGTGCGGACAAAATAACCTTCCATCAGCCAGAAGGCCTCGGCGAGCAGCAAGGTGTCGGGCACTTCGGCGGCGACCCGGTCGACCACCTCCCGCCAGAATTCAACGGGAAAGACCCGGTCGAAATCCTCGCGGCTCATCCAGTGCTCGGCCCGGCTGGGAACGCCGGCGCCTCCCCCCGGCTGGGGGAACCACAGCCGCTGAAAATGTTTCTTGGCCAGCGTCATGGCGGCGTCGAAGCGAAGGATCTGATAACGGCGGGCGACGCGCAGGATGGTCTGGATCATCGCCTCGCGCACCTCGGGGAGGAGAAAATTGAGCTGCGCGGTATCGTTCCACGGCAGGTGGGTGCCGTCGTTGCCGTGATAAATATAGCGTTCCCGGCCGCTGCGCCGATCGACGTGCTTGAACACCACCGCCGCGTCGGTATGGTTCCAGTAGCCGTCCTCGATGTACAGTTCGATATCGTCGGCGAAGGAGAGGTTTTCGCCGGTGAAGCGGTAGGCCGGATAGGGAGGTTGGTCGGCTTGGATGTACCAGTCGGGATGTTCGCGCGTCCATTTCGAGTAGATGCCGGTGTGGTTCGGGACGACATCGCACCCCAGGCGAATGCCCCGCCGCCGGCAGCGCTCCTGCAAATCGGCCACCGCCTCCTCGCCGCCCAGATCCTGTGACACCTGATAATCGTAAAGGCTGTAGGCGGAGGCGACCGCCTCCGAATTGCCCATCTTCTGCTTGATCTTCTGCGACGCGGGCGAGCGTTCGAAAATGCCGATGAGCCACAGACCGGTGAACCCCCAGCGCGCCAGCTGGTCGAGCTCCTCGTCGGGGATCTGCTGGAGGCCGTCGATCCGCCGGTCGTATTTGCGGGAAAGCTGGTCGAGCCAGACGTAGATCGTCTTGGCAAGCAGGACGACATTGCTCATCCAGTCGGCGTCCGGGGAGAAGCGCTCCGGCTCTTCATGGGTCGAATCGAAGCGGCCAAAGCGGGGCGTCGGCAGCGGACCGGGACCGCCGCCACGCACCTGCTGTTCCTCGCGCACGATATCGAAGGCGGTCAATATGCTGCGCAGCAGATCGGGGGGCAGGATGCTCGCCCAATTTTTCTGCATGTATTCGAGCTGGCCGATCAGCGAGCGGGGGGATGCCTTGATCGGCGCGGTGAGCAGGTGCAGCAGCGACTGGTCGAGGAGCCCTTCGACGGCTTCCTGCTCCAGGCGGCCATCGAAGGCCGCCAGGGTGTCGCGATAGGAAGTGCGGCGGCGCAGCTCCGCGTCGTCGAACAGCGGGAGAAGATCGGCGGCGGCCGGATTGGCGTTCTGCACCGCCAGGATGAATAGCTCCACCGCCGCTTGCCGCCGATTGTCCGCCCCCTCGGCCCCGGTCAGGAAATCCTCCGCCGGTTTCCCGCGCAGAACGGCGGCCGGTGGGAAAAGGGCGGCAAAGGTTTGGAACAAAGCGCGCAGGGCCGGCAGGGGCGTGCTCTGGCCGGCGATTTCGACCCTGTCCAGGCCGACGACGCAGCCGCGCAGTTCAAGGTGGCGGTTGGCGACGAAACGGAAGGTGCGGTTGAGCAGGGACAGCAGATTGAGCTGGCCGGCGCTCACCGGCGAACCCGGCTGCCGCCGCTGTATCCCCTGGGCCACCAGGCGCAGAGGATACAGCGGGGAAGGGGGGGCTTCCCGCAGCAGTTCGGGGCTTAAGCCGCAATCTTGCCAGGCTTGCGCGGAAAGCTGAACGCTGAAGGGAAAATAACTTTTAAAAAAATGGTCTGCCATGGCGACTCCCGTGCGGTAAAGGGTCATGAGATTTCAGAGAGATCGGCCTCGCGCAGGAACAGCGCCGCTTCTTCGGGCGCGGTCGGGTTCATGTAGAACCCGGTGCCCCATTCGAAACCGGCGACTTTGGTCAAACGCGGAATCAGTTCGATATGCCAATGATAATCATAGGGGAGCGAGTTCCAGTATCCCGGTTTCCCCAGGCGCAGCTGCATCGGCGGCGCGCTGTGCAGAACGAAATTGTACGGCGGCTCGCGCAGCACCGTGCGCAGCCGCAGCAGGGTGTCCTTGACCGTCTCGGCCAGGGCGGCGAGTTCCCGATCATCGAGCAGGGCGAAATCGTGACTGTGGCGCCGGGGCAGCAGGCGCAGCTCGAAGGGAAAACGGGCGGCGTAAGGAGTGTAAACGACGAAATCGCCGGCATCGCGCACGATGCGCCGGCCATCTTCGCACTCCTGTTGCAGCAGGTCGCAGATCAGGCAGCGTTCCTTCTGCAGAAAGTGCTGCCGGCAAGCATTGAGTTCGCTCACCGCCGTCGGCGGTGTCACCGGCAGGGCGATCAGCTGCGAATGCGCATGGGAAATGCCGGCGCCCGCCTCCAGCCCGTAATTCTTGAACACGAAAATATAGCGAAAACGGGCGTCGCGCCGCAAATCGAGCAGCCGGGCGCGCCAGGCGCGAAAAACGTCGACGATTTCCGCCGGCGAAAGATCGGTCAGGGTGCGCTCATGGTCGGGCGTCTCGATGACGATCTCGTGGGCGCCGATGCCGTTCATGACATCGTAGAGGCCCACCCCGCGCTTCTCCAGATCGCCTTCGATGCGCAGGGCCGGATATTTATTGGGAATGACCCGCACCTTCCAGCCGGGGGTGTTGGCGAGACTGCCCGGTGGGCGGATGGCGAAGATTTCGCCGGTGGTCTTCTCCTCCCGGCCGTAGCAGAAAGGGCAGGCCACCATCGTCACCGTCTCCCGCTCCAGAAAAAAATCGCGGGGCCGTCGTCCTCTTTCGGTGGTGATGATGGCCCAGCTTGTCTTCAGCGGATCCCAGCGCAGTTCGGACATGCAAACCTCAGAGTTCGGAAATCGTTGAATCGACGAAAACCCCACAGGCGACGGCGCGTTGCCGCGACTTTCACGAAACCATTAAAATCTAAATCTAACACTTCACACGCGGGTTGAAACCCCAATTCGCGATATTTCCAGCCAGCGCCGTTCGCGCGAAGAAGAAAGAGCTAGAGGCGCCAGTCGTCCTTTTCCAGATATTCGCCCCGGTAGGGGAGGTCGACAGGACCCTCGGCGGGCCAGCGGGCAATTTCCCCGGCAGCGCGCAGCAGGTGAATGGAAATCCGCAGCCGGTCGCCGGGGCTGAGACCCAGGGTCGCCAAAGGGACCGCCATTTCAATAATCCGGCCGCAGGCCGCCGTGCACTTGACTGCGGCAGTGCTCTTTCCCGGGCGAGACAGAAAAAGACCGCCGGCCTCCGGCTGCAGCCTGACAATCCAGTCGTCCTCGGCGGCCAGCCGGATCTCCAGCCGCCCTTCGACGCCCATCAGACTTGGCAGATCCTCTTCCGGATCGAGGCGCAGATAAAGGTTTTCGCGGTCGTAGCCATAGAGCAGGACGGAAAATTCCGCGTGGGCGGCGTGCATGGCGCCGCCCGGTGAAAGGTCGACGTAGCCGGCGGCGAGCCATTCGAAATAATCGCTGATCCGGCCGTCGATGCGTGGCGTGAACAAGGCCGTCGGTTCGCGCACCTGCGCCAGGCGGTGCGGCCGCTTAATGGAGTTGTGCAGGTCGAATGGGGTCGGCAGACCGGCCGCCCGATACAGCGCTTCGAGATGGCGGCGGAAAAGACGGTCGAAAATGTCGGCCTGGGCGGTGACGTGATCGTCGCCGAACCACCAGAACCAATCGCTTCCCTGCGCCCGCAGCAGGTGGCGGATTTTCTCCGGGACCGCCGTCCCGGTCGCCGTCTCCATTTCCCCATCCGTTACCGCTTCGCGCCGCGCCCGCGCCAGCCATTCCCAGGCGGTATTCTCCTCCGGGTGGCCGATCCAGATGTTGAAATTGGCGTTGATCCAGGAACCCGGAGCGAGGCGGGGGAGGGGCTGCGCCGGCCGCCCGGCCAAGGCCCCGGAGACGGTCGCCATGCGCAACGCGGGTTCGGCGAGAATCCCACGATACAGGGCGATGAGGAAGGGATAACCGTTGTCCGCGTAGCGCTCCCAACAGTTCTCGCCATCGAGGATCAGGGCGATCACCCCGCCGGGGGCGATGAGTGCAACGTTTTTCAGCTGGGCGATCAGGTCGGCGGCGGCTCTCTCCGGTTCCCAATGGGCATACACGAAGCCGATGCGGTCGGAAAGATGGCGGTCGCGAAAGAGCAGGGGCAGTCCGGCAAAGGTGTAAGGGCGGTAAAGATGCCGCCGGTCGCTCAGCCCGTCGGGGCGGCTCCTGGCCAGAATCTCCTCATCGGATGCCGCCCACAGGACGCCTTCCTCCCGCAGCAACCGCAGCGCCGCCTCGCTCACCGCACCTTCGGCCGGCCACATGCCGCGCGGCCGCTCGCCCAGGCGCTCGGCCACCATTTCGAGACCGAGGCGCACGTGCAGGCGGGCATCGTCGGGCAGGCGGAAGGGCGTTTTCGGCAGGCGCACGCCGGGGGTGGACTGCGCGGCGATGTCAGTGTCGCACAGCAGCGGAAGAATGGGATGGGCGTAGGGGGTGACCGAAATCTCGATTTCTCCGGCGGCCTCCATCTGCCGATACCGGTCGGTCGTCGCCGCCATTTCCCGCTGGTAACTCTGGAGCAGGGCCGCCTTTTCCCGCTCGCTGAAATACTCGCCCTTTTTCAGCAGGTGAGCGATCGGCTCCTCGCGGCGCAGGTGGTGGCCGGACCAGGCGAGAAGAAACCAGACCTGCAGATCCCGCAGGTCCTGTTCCGAGAAATCGCCGACTTGCACCGCCTGGCCGCTGCCGCGCCGGCCGGCCAGCTCCCGATAGCGACGGTGCGGCAGGATATGACGGTCGGCGTGCACCGAGAAAAACTGCCGCAGGAGAAATTCGCGATCTTCCACGGACATTTCGGCCGGATCGCGGCGGGCCGCCTCCAGCCAGCTGTCCATGGCCTCCCCCCGCAGATAGCGCTCGATCTGTTCGAGGAGAATCGGCGCCAGATTGAAGGTCATCCGCGCGCCGGGCACGGCCGCCGCCGTTTTCACCATCTCCCCGTAGTCCTTCACCGCGTGCAGGCAGGTCCAGGGGAGCAGGGTGCGGCCGGATACCGGATCCCGATAATCGGGCTGGTGCATGTGCCAGATCAGGGCGACATCAAGGGGTTGCATCGGTTTCCCCGGGGCTGGAAGACGGAAAAGACCAGGACGCCCGGCTCAATCCTGCAGATCCGTCTTCCACTGCTCGATCTTGCGCCGGTATTGTTCGGCAAGCTCTTCCACCGCATCGACGGAATCGGCTTCGGCGACGACATGGACCACCGGCCGGTGCTGATCGGGAAGCACAAGCACCCAATCGCCGCCGATCTGCACCTTCACTCCGTCGATGAAGGTGGCCTCCCGGTCCACCGAATCTTCGCTCATTTTGCGCATGATGCCGCCTTTGAGATCCCAGGGACAATCGAGCTGCAGTTGCTTAAAGGCCCGGTGCGGCAGTCCCTGGCGCAACTGGCCGAGGGTTTCGCCGGTGCGGGCGAGCAGTTCGAGGGTTTTGGCGACGGTGAACAGGGCGTCGAAATTGGCCTGGAAAGGGGGGAAGGCGAACCGGCCGTCCATGCTGCCGGTAAACTGCACCTGGCGCTCTTTGCCGGCTTCGACCAGGGAGCGGCCGTCGACTTTGGTTCGCTTGACCGTCATTCCGGCATCCCGGGCTTTCTCTTCCACCGCCTGCGGCGCGGCGACCGGCGCCACCAGGCTGCCGCGTCCCTCGGCTCTGCAGATCAGGGCGGCCAGGGTGGCCAGCGCCTCGTGGTCGGCGAGAACATTGCCCGCCTCGTCGATGAGGCGGATTCTCTCGCCGGACGGCCCGAGCCAGAAACCGGCGGTGGCGCCCAGGGTGACGACGATCTGCGACAGTTGCCCCATGCCCTTTTGCACCTTTTCCGGCGCCGTGCCGGTGCGGCGTTCGCTGACATGCGAATTGAGTTCGATGACCTCGCAGCCCAATTCGTTAAGCAGCACGGGCAGCAGACTGCCGGCCGGAGAATGACAGAGATCGACCACCACTTTCGGCGCCGCCTTGCGCAGCAGATCGCCATCGAGGGCGCGCAGGAAACCCTCCCGGTAGTAATCGTAAATGCGTGGGATTTCGGAGATGCCGCCGGGCTCGGAGTGATGCACGCGGCGGAAGTTCTCCTTGTAGAATATGCGCTCGATCCCCTTGGTCGTCGAGGAGGAGATCTCGTTCCCCTCGTCGTCGAAGAAGATGATTTCGGTCGCCGCCGGATCCTCGGTCGACTGGCGGAAATGCACCCCGCCAACCTCGCCGAAAGTGGTCAGCTTATAGCGCAGCACCGGCAGGGAGACCATCTTGGTGTCGCGCACGTTGACCCCGGCCGAAAGCAGTCCGCCGACGAAGGAGCGCTTGAGCATGCGCGAGGAGCGGATGGCGTCGCGGCCGGCGAGAATGAAGGAGTCCTTCGGCAGGGTCGAGCCGTAGGCCGCCCCCAGCTTGGCGGTAAATTCCGGGGTCAACTCGATATTGGTCATGCCGCGCACCTGCGCCCCCTCGAACAGGCTCTTGCGCCACTTCTCCCCCCAGATCAGGTTGGTGGTGACCGTCGCGCCCCGTTCGATAATCTTGCGCGGCCATACTTTGACATCCCGCCGAATGTGCGCGTCGGCGCCGATTCGCGTCTCATCGGCGATTACCGCTCCCTCCTCGATCGTCACCCCCTCGCCGGCGCGCACGTTGTGGCAGAGCACCGCGCCGCTGATGCGCGCGCCTTTTTTCAGGTAGACGTTATCCCACAGTATGGCGTTCTCGAGTTCGGCCCCATCCTCGATAACGCAGTTGCGGCCGACGATGCAGTTTTTCAGCCTTACCTTCCCCTGGACGTGGGTATTGTCGCCGAGCACCACCATCCCCTCCATACCGGTTATGGCGTCCGGGGCGATCAGCGTCTCCGCTCCCAGGTAGAGGTCCTGCCCCGTCTTGCCGGCGGGCCGCTCTTTCTTGACCACCTCCACCCGGTGCGCGGCGATATCCCGGCAAGCTTCCAGGTAGGCGTCGGTATTGCCGATATCGGCCCAGTATCCCTTCAGGTTGCAGCCGAAAAGCGCCATTTGCCGCTCGAGCATGAGGGGAAAGATATCCTTCGACCAGTCGCGATTTTCCCCCTCGGGAATCAGGTCCAGCACTTCCGGTTCCAGGACATAGATGCCGGTGTTGATCGTATCGGAAAAAACCTCGCCCCACCCCGGTTTCTCCAGGAATTTGACGATGCGCCCTTTCTTGTCGGTAATGACCACGCCGAACTGCAGCGGATCCTTGACCGAGGTCAGGGTGATGGTCGCCAGCGCCTTCTTGCTCTGATGCTCTTGCAGCACTTTGCCCAGATCGAAATCGGTGAGCAGGTCCCCGCTGATGATCAGAAATCGTTCTTTTAGAAATTTTTCCGCCGCCTTGACGGCCCCGGCGGTGCCGAAATCCGCCAACGGCGTGACATAGCTGATGCGCACGCCGAATTCGCTGCCGTCGCCGAAGAAATTTTTGATCGCTTCCGGCTGATGGTAAAGCAGCAGGACCAGCTCGTTGATCCCATGCTGCTTGAGCAGGTCGATGATGTGCAGCATGATCGGCCGGTTGACCAGCGGAATCATCGGTTTCGGAAGATTGATCGTCAGCGGATGGATGCGGGTGCCAAACCCGCCGGCCATAATGACAGCCTTCATGGAAACTCCTTTTAAATTCCGGGACAAGAATCGGAAACAAGAAATCAGAAATCAGACAACGATGCGTCGGAGCGGTCCGAATCCGGGATTCTTACTCCTTGCCTCTGTCGAGCAAGCGCCGCACTTCACTCTTCAATTCCGTCATATCGGAGCTCTTGACCACGTAGGCGTCGGCGAGCCAGGAGGAAAAATCCTCCTTGTAGCAGCTGAAGGCGGTGCAGAGGATCACCGGCAGGCGGTCTTTCTCCTGCACGATCTTCTGCAGGGTTTGCAGGCCGCTCTCCCCCTTCATCTGAATATCCAGAACCACCAGGTCGAACTCCCGCTCCTGTAACAGCTGCGCCGCTTCGGCGCCGGTCCCCGCCGTTTCCACCTGATATCCCTCGTCCTCCAGTTCCGCGGCGTAAAGGTGGCGGATATCGCGCTCATCATCGACTACCAGTAAGCGTGGCATGGATGGCCTCCCTTCTTTGGGCAAGGTGAATGATTTTGCTTTCTTGCGAAAGAATCAATTGGCTGCCGGAATATTCAGACTAATAGTAAATGTTGTGCCAACCCCTTCGGCGCTGCGAATATCGATTTCGGCGCCGTGCCCCTGCAGAATGCGCGCGCAGAGGGAAAGCCCAAGACCGCTCCCCCGTTCCTTGGTGGAGAAAAAGGGGGTGGTGATTTCCTTGATCGTTTCCGGACTCATCCCCGGTCCGTTGTCGGCGAGGGCGACATGAATGTATTCGCCTTGCCGCTCGGTGCGGATTTCGATCCGCCCCCCCTTCGGCATCGCCTCCAGGGAATTGGTCAGAATGCTGCGGATGCAATACGACATCTTTTTATAATCCACCTTCACCTGCGGCAGGCCGGGATCGAGGCGCAGCAGGCATTCCACCCGCGCCAGTTCCAGGTCTTCGCGCAGCCCGGCGTAAACCGCTGTCAGCAGATTGTTGATGTCCCACAGATCGAGGGTCGGGTGCAGCGATTCCGAGTAGTTCAGCACCTCCTGCAGGATGTCCTCCAGTCGGCGGGTTTCGCGGACGATCGATTCGATGTACTGCCGTTTGCCATCGTCCGGCGGCGTGTTCTTGATCAGGGTGCGGGCGAATCCGCCGATGATCGTCAGCGGATTGCGGATCGAATGGGCGATGTTGGAAGTGATGCGCCCCACCAGCGCCATCTTTTCCATGCGGACGATCAACTCCTGCTGCTGTTTCAACCGGCGGTTCGCTTCCGTCAGCTTGAGCAGTTCTTCCTGCAGGCGCTCATAGAGGCTGGCCCGTTCGATGGCGAAGGAAACCGGCAGCGCGAAGGTCTTCAGCGAGTGCAGGTCGGCGGTGGCGATCGGCCGGGCGTTGATGAAGTTGTCCGCCAGCAGCAAGCCGATGCGTCGATTCTTGCTGATCAGCGGGACCAGAATCAACTCGCGCACGCCGAGGGCCTCCACCTGCGCCGGATCGAGATCCGGCTCCCGGAAGAGATCCTGGACATGCATCGACTGCTGTTCGTTCAGGGTGCGCACGAAAAGATGGTCGCCACGACTGAGGGGAACCGAAAGGATCTCCAGCAGATCGCGGAACTTTTCCCGCTCCGAAGGCATTTTATTTTCAAAGAAATTTTGCGCCAATTCCCGCAAGGTGAAATCGTGTTCTTCGATTTCCTGCCAGATGACCGCCGCCTCTTCGCGGCGCCGCGGCCCGACGGCAAAATAGCCGCGCAGATTCTGCCGTTCCTTGTCCACCAGCAGAAGAAAAGCCCGGTTCAGGCCAAAACCCTTGCCGGAGGTGACGGCGGTAAGGGCCATGGCGATCACCTCGTCCATATCCACCGAGGTTTGCAGGACCAGGCTGACTTCGTGGAGAAATTTGATTTCCCGATTGCGCGATTCCAACTGGCGATCGAGGGTCTGCACCTTCACCCTCAGATCGAGCAACTCCTCGATGACCAGTGGCAGAAGAAGTTTGGCCAGCCCGCCCCCTTCCCGGTCGCCCATACTTACCAGATCTTCGATGAAACGGGGACAGTCGAGGCAGCGCCGGAGAAAGCGTTTCTTCTGGCTGAACAGAAGTTCCTGCTCGCCCTCTTGGATATACGGACATTCCCCGGGGGAAATATGCTCTTTTTGCCAGCAGCAGCCAGATTCCACGTAGATACCAGACACGGCCGGGGCCGGAAGGAGTGACGGCGAAAGTATATCAGCACCGCCGGCCAATGCAATGGAGAATATACGATTCTTAATGAAGTGGCCTGCCGGCGGGAGCGGACGGTTTTCTTGCTTGCCGGGGCGTCGGGGCGGGTGGCATAGTGCGCGGATGGATGAGAAACGCTACCGGTCATTTTCCACGCACCTGAAGGAACGCTTTGGCGCTCGGGTGCACAAAGTCTCCATCGACGCCGGGTTCGGCTGCCCGAACCGCGCCGGCGGCCGCGCCCAGGCGGGCTGCCTGTTCTGCGATCCCGGCGGCTCGGGGGCGGTCGGCATCGATCGACGGGTCTCGGTGGCCGAACAGATCGAAGCCGCCAGGGAAGTCATGACCCGCAAGTATAAGGCCCGGCATTTTCTGGCTTACTTCCAGCCCTTCTCCAATACATTCGGTCCGGTGGCGCGGCTGCGCGCCCTTTACGACGAGGCGTTGGCCGTTCCCGATGTGATCGGGATGTCGGTGGGAACCCGCCCGGACTGCCTGCCGGCGCCGGTTCTCGATCTGCTCGGCGAATTTCACCGGCGCACCTATTTCTGGCTGGAACTGGGGCTGCAGAGCGCGCACGAGGAAACGCTGCGCTTTCTTCGCCGCGGGCATGATTACGACGATTTTCTGCAGGCGCTGGCCGGCGCCCGCGAGCGCGGCCTGCGCGTCTGCGCGCACGTGATCCTCGGCCTGCCCGGAGAAAATCGCGGCCAGATGCTGGCAACGGCGGCGGAAATGGCGCGCCTGCGGATAGATGGAATAAAAATCCATCTGCTGCACGTGCTGCGCGGCACGCCCCTGGGGGATATGTACGCAGAAGGGGGGATCGGCGTTCTGGGGCGGGATGAATACGTATCGCTGGCCGCCGACTTCATCGAGCGCCTGCATCCGGATACGCTCATTCAGCGACTGACCGGCGATGGTCCGCGCGACCTGTTGCTGGCGCCGCTGTGGTCATTGAATAAATGGGAGGTGCTCAACGCCATCGACGCCGAGCTGGAACGACGCGATACGCGGCAGGGAAGCAGGATGGGGGATGCGGGTGGCGAGTGACGGGGCGCGCCCGCCGAAGCCTTGGCGAAGGCGGGAGCCTCAGCGCGTCTGCGCCTCGATCACCGGGTCGGCGGCGGGACGGTGTTCTTCCGCCCCGCCCCAGGAAATCAAGATGAGGGATGCCCAGACAATACCCATAAGAAGGACCAATACTCGTGTCATGCGCGGAAAGGTACAAAAAACCTCGGATTAAATCAATAAGTCATTTTTCGTGTCCTGTTGACAAATTTTGTGCATTGCCCTTCCCGGTTTTGCCGTGGTATTGGATCGACCCACCGGTCCCGAAATTGTCCACCCCCATCCCCCTCTTTTCCCGCAGGCCCGCAATCTCGATGGATTTAACAACGCTTAACCAGGAACAGCTTTCGGCCGTGCGCCATTCGGAGGGCGCTTTGCTGCTGCTGGCCGGCGCCGGCTCCGGCAAGACACGGGTCATCACCTGTCGTCTCGCCCACCTGCTGCGGGAGAAGGGCGTGCCTGCCGAAGCGCTGGTGGCGGTGACGTTCACCAACAAGGCCGCTCGGGAAATGCGGCAGCGGGTGGAGGAACTCGTCGGCCGGCGGGCCGCTCGCGGCATGACCATCGCCACCTTTCACTCCCTGGGGGTGCGCCTGCTGCGGGAGGATATCCAGCTGCTCGGCTACAAGAAGAATTTCTCCATCTACGGCGCCGCCGACCAGGTGCGGTTGATTCGCGATCTGGTCCAGGACGGCGCCGCCGGCAGGAAATTCGATGCGGAGCGTCTGCTCTGGATCATTTCCGCCGCCAAGAATGCCCTCGTCGGTCCCGAATCCTTCGTCCCCCGCTTCGGCGACGAGTACGAAGCCATGGCGGCCGCTGTTTATCCCCGCTACCAGAAAGCGCTCAAGGCTTTCAACGCCATCGATTTCGACGACATCCTGTTGCTGACCATCCGCCTGCTCGAGGACCATCCGCAGGTTCTGGACCGCTATCAGGAGCGTTTTCGCTATCTGATGGTCGATGAATACCAGGACACCAACGCCGCCCAGTACCGCCTGCTGCGCCTGCTCAGCGCCAAGCGCGGCAACCTGTGCGTGGTCGGCGACGACGATCAGTCGATTTACGGCTGGCGCGGCGCCGACGTGCGCAACATCCTCGATTTCGAAAAAGATTTTCCCGGCGCCCTGACCATCAAGCTGGAGCAGAATTACCGTTCGACCGGCACCATCCTGGCGGCGGCCAATGCGGTCATCGGCCACAACCGTCAACGCAAGGAAAAGGTTTTGTGGACCGCCGGCGAGGCGGGCGCGCCGATCGACTGCATCCGTTGCGCGGACGAGGAAGAGGAGGCGCGCACCGTTGTCGAGCGCATCCATGCCGAACGTTTCCGGCATCAGCTCGCCTACCGCGATTTCGCCATCCTGTACCGGACCAACGTCCAGTCGCGAGCCTTCGAAGAGCAACTGCGGTTCGAAAACATCCCCTACGTGCTGATCGGCGGACAGCAGTTTTTCGACCGCAAGGAGGTCAAGGACGCCCTGGCCTATTTGCGGGTGCTGGTCAACGCCCGCGACGAGGTCAACCTGCTGCGCATCCTGAACTATCCCAAGCGCGGCATTGGCGAGACAAGCGCCGATCGGCTGATTCGCGCCTCGGCCGAACAGAACCGCCCGCTGTACGAGATCCTGCGCCATCCCGGCGAGCTGGACGATCTGGGCGAAAAGACCCGCGACGCCATTACCGCCTTTGTCGCCCTCCTGGAGAAATACCGCCAGCGTTTCCGCCGCGCTGCGCCCCTGGCCCAGACGGTGCGGGAGTTGTTCGCCGAATTGACGCTGGAGGAAGAAATTTACCGCTCCGCCGACGATCCGAAAAAAGGCAAACGGCGGGCGGAAAACCTGGAGGAGGTCATCAATGCCGTGGCCGCCTACGAGGGGCGGGAGGGCGCGCCGAGTCTCGGCGGGTTTCTCGAAAAGGTTTCCCTGCTCGACCGCGACGACCCGGGGCGCGGCAGCAAGGAGGAGAAGCTGGCGCGCGACGTCGTCGTGCTGATGAGCCTGCACTCCAGCAAGGGGCTCGAATTCCCCCACGTCTTTCTGGTCGGGGTGGAAGAGGACTATCTGCCGCATCGCAAATCGGAAACCGAAGCCGGGGACATCGACGAGGAGCGCCGCCTCTGCTACGTCGGCATCACCCGCGCCCGCCGGCGTCTCACCCTTCTGCATGCCGCCCGGCGCAAAAAATACGGCAACCTGCAGCCGCGTACGCCGAGCCGCTTCCTTGAGGAAATTCCGGCGGAACTGCTGAACCGGGACAACGCCGCCGGCCTGCCTCCGGCGGGGGCGCAGGAGCAGGCAAAAATGGCCGACACCTTCTTTTCCGGGATAAAGGCGCTGCTGGGAGATTAAAAGACAGCGTACCGCTTGCATGCGGACCCAATTTAATGATATGGATTTTTTTTCGTTTTTGATTTATGTTTGGCGGCAATTGGCAGGGAGCGATTCCGCCATTTGGCAATAACCCCGAGGCGATTTCGCCGGCGGGAATGATACTTTAAGCATTTTATTTTTTGTGTGCACGGCCCCCCCAAGGAAAAAGCGCCGCCGCCGAGCTTTGCGAGGCGAATCCTGGGAGGCGACGAGAGGGCCGGTCGATTTGGCTTGGTAAGTGCAGAAAGACGCGACAGGGAACCAGTGGATATCCTGATCTTTATGTACGAAATCCCTATATTTTAAATAGCGAATGTTTTTATTCGATAGCGAATTGCCCGAGTGAATTCCTCGGCTTTGATCGGACCCGGGTTGCCGCCGGGGACGCTGTTTCGGTTTTTAAAGGAGTTGAGATGAAGATTAGTCAGCGGATATTTTTCGGCGCCGCCCTGGTTATGCTGGCACTTTGGCCGGCAACCGAGGCTCTCGCGATATCGGTTTCCGGACGCGCGAGCACCGAATTGGAATGGTACGACAATGCGGAGGAGAACACGGTTGCTCCCCTGTATCAATATCTGTTGCTCAATGTGCGGGATCTCGGGGTCGATGGGCTTAATTTTCGCGCCTACGGTCGGGTCGCCGACGATCTGAACGATGAGGAAACCATCGGCAGCGAACTGTACTATGCCTATCTGGAAAAGAACGACCTGTTTACCGATCTCGACCTGCGCCTGGGGCGTCAGTTCATCGCCACCACCGCCGGCGCTTCCCTGCTGGACGGCATCCGGCTTAAATACCGCAATCTCGGACCGTTGGCCATCGAGGTGTTCGGCGGCGGCGACGTTTCCTTTTACGAGGGATACGACGAGGAGGATCTGGTCGGCGGGGTGGAGGTTTCCGGCCGCTTCAAAAATCTGAATCTCGGCGTCTCCTATCTGCAGAAGCGGGAGGACAGCGATCTGGCCAAGGAGTTGTTCGGTCTGGACGCCGCCCTCGATTTTGCCGATATCATCCAGCTCTACTCCGAAGTCCAGTACGATTGGATTTCCGACCGGGTCAGCTATTTCCTCGGTGGATTCAACTACTATCGCAGTCCCACCTGGTCCTTGCGGGCGGAATTTCTGCACTCGCTGCCGGTCTTCTCTTCCACCTCGATCTACTCCGTTTTTGCCGTCGAAGAGTATGAGGAGGTCATGGCCGAGCTCAGTTATCGGCTCGGAACGGGGCTGCGCGCCTTCGGTCGATATTCCCGGGAGTTCTACGAGGATTACAGCGACAACGTCATTGAGGCGGGGGTCGAAAAAATTCGCACCGAGCGCGTATCCGGCTACCTGATCGGCACTTACCGGGACTCCGACGACGGGCAGGATCTGCAGGGGGTCAAGGCGCGCGTTGCTTATCTGTTCGGGCAAAAACTGGAGACCGGTCTCGGCGTTCACGTCGATGTCTTCGAGAGAGAACTCGATGAAGACAGCGATGAGACCACCAGCAGCCGCGTCTGGGCCGACACCACCCTCTATCTGAGTAAAACCTTGAACGTCCAGGGCAAGGTGGAGAGAGTCGAAAGCGACATCTGGGACGAATACTACCGGGGCCGCGTCCGCCTGAACCTCTACTTCTGATTCGATACGAAGGAGCCTGGATATGAAGCGATTGTCTATTCTGCTTGCCCTGACTTTCTTGGGCGCTGTTTCCGTCAAGGCGGCGATCGATTTTCCGCATAACGACCACCTCGAATATGTCGAAAACGACTGCGCCGCCTGCCATCGCGAAGACGCCAAGTCGGTTTTTCCCAGCCTGGAAAACTGCCTGGACTGCCACGAGCAGGAATTTGTCGACGATGTGGTTTTCCCGAGTCTGAAAACCCATGGGCCGGCCTGGGCGCTTAATCACCGACCTTTCGCCAAGATGGCCGACAACAACTGCGCCACCTGTCACGAGCAGCAGGACTGTCTGCAATGCCACTCCAACGCCGGGCGGGCGGATGAATTCAGCGATTTCGGCAACAACATGATCAACGTGCATCGTTCCGATTTTCAGATCACCCATCCGATTGCCGCCCGCACCGATCCCCAACTCTGCGCGAGCTGCCATGAGAACCGCTTCTGCACCGACTGCCACGATGCGTTTCAGGTCGGCCGGGGCAGCGGTCCTTCGCACCGGCGCACCTTCGATCTGGGCCTGAATTCCGATTTTGGCCAGATCACCCAGGTTCACCAGAATATCCCTGCCGGAACCTCTTGCGATACCTGCCATACCGGCACGGTTGCGGTCGATTTTCATGACTGGAGTATTGGCCATGCCCGTGAAGCCCGCAAGGATCTGGCCTCCTGCCAGGCGTGTCATCCGCAGGGCGATGTCTGCGTCAAATGCCACAGCGCCACCGGCGGGGTCGGTGCTTTGACCAGAATCAATCCGCACGGCAAGGACTGGGGCGATCGGGCCGACCGGCTGAAAGACGCCAGCAACGGCAAAACCTGCAAAAGGTGTCATTAATCCGCACAGGTCTTGGCTGGCGCAATTTAATTTGGAGGAAATTCAATGCATCGATATATTCGTTTGATTTTTCTGGCCGGGCTCATCCTTGCACTGACCGCCTGCGGCAGTAGTCGGTCGGATGAGGAAGAGACCGCTGGGCCGACCTACGCAACCTTCGGGGTCGACGGCAATGGCGTCGACTACATCGGCGCCGACCGCTGCGTCGGTTGTCATGCCGGCCTGTCCTCCGCACAGGTGCTGAGCTATCGCTACGGTCGGCATGTGGTTCACAGCACGGCCATCGACGCGGCTTCCCCCGCCAGTTGCCTGGCCTGTCACGACCCGATCGGCGACGGCGGCACCCTTGAGCGCTTCATCGATCCGGCGCACGTCCCCGCCGCCGGTCTGGCGGCCGTCGGTTGCGAAAACTGCCACGGCGCCGGCGGCGATCACTTCGGCATCGAGCCGATCCCCAATCCCCTGCCCGGCGTCGGCGACTGCGGCAAGTGTCACACCGTTCTCCCCGTCGGTCCGGCCGGACATGTTGGTGGATCGGCCGATGGCATCATGGAAGACTACGCCGCCGGCGGTCACGCCGCCACTGTGGGGGGAGGGATTCCGTTGGCGGTCTGTTCCCGCTGTCATTCCGACGAAGGTTTCCGCGCCTTCGCCGGCGCAACGGCCGGTTTCGACGCCGGCCAGATCAGCGCCGCCTTGACCGGCGCCGCTGCGCCGGCGAACTTGTCCTCGGTGCAGTGCCGGACCTGTCACGACAGTCATTCGGGTCAGTTGCGGGCGGAGGAGACCACCAGCGTCCAGGGGGGCGCCAAGGTCGTGCAATTTTCGCAGCAGTTCAATTTGTGCACCGCCTGCCACCAGGTCTTTTTGCAGGCGACCTACAATGCCGCAACTGAATCTTTCGATTATACGCTGGATCGGACGCGGCTGCCGTTTCACGGCACTGCCGGCGATCCGCTGGCCGACGGCAACGGGCTGCTGATCTGGGACACCCATTTTTCCAGTCCGAGCGCAAGTATCGCCGGTTACGCCATCGACGCGGCGAACCCGAAAGCCTGCACCACCTGCCACGATCCGCACCGCGCCGACTAGTTTGGCACTGTTCATGCTGCAACCGTTGCAGGCGAAAGCCTGGACGGAGAAAAATAATCCACTTTCAACGTGGAGGAGGGGCGATTGCCACGCCTCTGAGTTTTGGCCCATGGTCCCTGCCGAGTGGGTCGGTTGCGGGCCGCTGAAGAGTTTGTCGGGGAGCATGGAGGAGAATGGACCTGCTCAACCCGGCGAGTTCAACACTTATTGAAGGAGAAAGAAGAATGAGAGAAGGAAGAAAATGGCTTCATCTGCTTCTCGCAGCCATGCTGGCTGGTTCGCTGGCCCTGGCCGGCTGCTCCGGCGACGACGGAGATGACGGCGTCAATGGTGTCGATGGCCTGGACGGCCCGGGTTTTGAGCTGCCCGCCAATACCGAGGCGGGCCTGCTGGCTTGCTCCACCTGCCACGGTGGGACCACCGGTGCGGATTGGATTCAAAGCAAGCACGCCATGAACTCCAGTCATACGGTCGGCAGCTGCGCGGCCCAATGCCACAACCCCTCCGACGCCATGTTTGACGTCGAAGCGGCATTCGGCGTCGCCGCCACCGGAACCGCCGTCGGCTGCGAGGATTGCCACGGCGCCGGCA
>Ga0172382_10002073_pt1 | contig 34266 bp, 25 predicted proteins | sample Leawel138RmetaG_FD_122245 | JGI IMG/M metagenome (GOLD analysis project Ga0172382, IMG submission 122245) | Leachate microbial communities from a municipal landfill in Southern Ontario, Canada - Leachate well 138R metaG | ecosystem: Engineered > Solid waste > Landfill > Unclassified | place...
AAGGAGCTTTTTGTTTTCTGTCTTCGCGCTGTTCATGTTCTTCGATCCTCCTGTCAATATCTGCAGCGCAATAGTTAACAACATTACAGGCAGTATTTCAACAGAGAAGATGGGCTATCGTAAGTCGTAAGTCGTGGGTCATGAAGAGTAAAAAAACAAAATTACACCAGTCAAGAAAAGCGAGCCGGAACGCACTCGATAATGGGTTCTTGTCGGTTTTCTTCTACGCCTTACGCCTTACGACTTACGATCCTATAGTTTCTTCCTATTTTCCAATGAACTTTTTATGGTGAGCGGGTCTATGTAGACAATATCGCCACCGACAGGTATGCCTGAAGCTATCCGGGTGATCCTGACATCGTAAGGTTTGAGAATTTCCGCGATGTAGTGGGCGGTGGTGTTGCCTTCTATGTTGGGGTTGGTAGCGACAATCACTTCGGTAATGCCTTCGCTGAGGATCCTTTCGCGAAGCTCATTGATCCTGATATCGTCAGGACCGATCCCTTCGAGGGGATTTATAATGCCGTGAAGGATATGATAGCGGAACTGCCCGGGGTTGGACGATTCAATGACCATCATGTGGGACGACTCCTCGACGACACAAATGGAGGCCTTGTCGCGCCTTTCGTCCCTGCAGATGGCGCAGGGATCGATATCGGTTATATTGAAACACACGCTGCATAGACGTATTTTTTCCTTGATGTCGATCAGGCTGTGCGACAGGTCCGTTATGTAGCCTTCACGCGCGCTGAGAAGGAAAAACGCCAGCCTAGTCGCTGTCTTCCTGCCGATACCCGGAAGACGTGTCAGGTTATCGATGAGACGTTCGATTGGTTCGGGATAGAACACGGCTATTACATCCCGAATGGCATCTGCATACCACCTGTTACCCTGGACATTTCTTCCTGGACCATCTCGCGGGACCGGTTGAGCCCTTCGTTGACTGCGGCCATGATCAGATCTTCCAAAAGCTCGTTGTCTTTTTCTTCAAGCACTTCGGGTGATATCTTGAGAGACACGACCTCCTGCCTGCCGTTCACAACGCACGTGACCATCCCGCCGCCGGACTGTGCTTCAACCGTCTTGTCGCCCATCTCCTCCTGAAGTTTCATGAGGCGGTCCTGCATCTTTTTTGCCTGCTGCAATATCTGATTAAATCCTTTGGACATACTTCCTCCCCTTAGAGATTGAAGAGAGATTCCGCTTCCTTCACATATTCTTCGAGTATATTCCTCTTCGTGTCCGAAGCATCCCTGAATTCAACCTTCATGGCCCTGCCAAAAAACTGATCGATCAGGTCCTTTATCTCTTCGTACTCGCTCTTTATAAAATTACCATACTTTTTGTCAATGAGGACGACGAATTCTTCTCCCTCCAACATGCATTCGCATGAATCGAACATGTTGCCGAGAAAAGGTTTTTTCTTTTTAAGGAATTCGACAAATCCACGAGCGTCTTCAGTCTGACGGGGGCTGTGGGCCTCCCGGCTGGAGATCTCCTGTATCTTTTCATCAGTTTTTGGCGTAAATACCGCTTTTGCGACCGCTTCATCCCTGCCGGTGCTGGACGCCGGGCGGGGCGTTGTGTGCGACGGGGCGGCCGAAGCCCTGTCGAGTTCAGCGATGACCCTGTCCACATCCTTCAGCTGCGAGAGGTTATAGAGATTGATATAAAGCGTCTCCAGCGCTATTCTCGGGAACAGGCCGCGCATAAGGTCTTCGCTGCGCAGCATATAATAAAGCATGTTCTGTATCTCGTAATACTCGATATCGCGGATCAGTTGCTGCAGATCTTTCTCCTCTTCTTCACCCAGGGAGATAAAATCCGGTACACCCCCGCATGCCTTAACGATCATCATGTTTCTGAGATATGACACGAGCCCCCGATAGATCTGTCCAACATCATACCCTTCGCTTAAAGTCGACTCGATGGCCGACAGCCCTCCTGCAAGATCTTTTTCGATGATCGACCTGACAATCCGTGATATGACATTCTTTTCGACGATCCCGATAATATTTATGACATCGCTCTCGGATATATGCTGTCCGCTGTACGCGATGATCTGTTCCAGAATGGATTGGGCATCCCGCATCGAACCGTCCGCTTCAACAGCGACATAGTGGAAAGCCCCCTCATCGAACGTGATACCGTCCTTTGCGCAGATGGCCTCGAGTTGGCCCGCGATCTCACGTTCGGTAATGCGCCTGAAATCGAACCGCTGACAACGGGACATGATCGTGTAAGGGATCTTCTGCGATTCCGTGGTGGCAAGAATGAAAATATTGTGTCCGGGCGGCTCCTCGAGAGTTTTCAAGAACGCATTGCGGGCCTGGTCTGTCAGCATGTGTGCTTCGTCGAGAATGTACACCTTATACTTCGCCTTCATGGGAAGGTAGCGGACCGTTTCCCGAAGCTCCTTGATATCGTCGATACCACGGGTCGATGCCGCATCGATCTCGATAACGTCGACAAAATTGCCGCTCGCTATGCTCACGCAATTCTCGCACACATTGCATGGTTCATCTGTGGGCCCGTGCATGCAATTGACCGCCTTTGCGAAGATGCGGGCTAGAGAGGTCTTGCCGACGCCCCTCGGTCCTGTGAACAGGAATGCGTGGGCAATCCGGCCTGCCTTAATTGAATTCTTTAGCGTCGTAACAATGTGCGGCTGTCCGACGACGTCGTCGAATCTCTGGGGCCTGAATCGTCGTGCGATAACTGTGTAGCTCAATTTACAGGGCCTCTTCGGAGGGTCATAATACCCGACTAAAAAAGCCAGGCTACCTGCGGCACACGGATCAGCTACTACCGCTGCTTCCTTCCGGACCTGACGGGGTTCATAACCTCCACGTTGCGCAGGGCCTGGCCATCATATCAGTATTGGCGGACCAGATGCTGCCAAACACATCTTAAATAACCGCCGTGGGAAATATTTTACAGAATATTGGACCTTAAAGCAAAATAATTGACGTTTTAGCAGAGCAAACCGGTACCGGCGGCGGCCGTTAAAGAGCACACATCGGACCCTTTTACCCTTTATATCACCCAAGTCCGCATTCCACGGGGAATCCTGTCATACCAAAGTAGTACGAAGATAATCAGCACCGATACGATACTTTTCCTGTACCCTTAATGCTTCAATTAATAAAGAAGACATTGTTTGCCATATCGGTATCAATTCTCGCTCGTGAAACTCACACAACCCGGGAACGTTGAAAACCACGGGAACGGCGGTAGCTCATTGAACATCATATACCAATTTCGCAATAAACTAAATAACGGCAATTCGGGATTTGAGGGCCAAATGAACGAGTTTATCGTTACTCTTCTCGCATGGGTCCTGGACCAACCACAGGACGCCGCGGATAAGATCCTTACAGACGCACTGAATATGATCCGGAGCTTTTTTAACGCTCATTGCTGCGCCGTTCTGGAAATATCGAAAGACACCAGCGATATCAGGATCATCCTGAATGGCTGCGAAGATCAAACGATCCTTAAAGTTTCGCGGGAGATAAATATCAGACCCCTCTACCCTTCTTTGTGCAGCCATAGCGCTTACCAGTCCAAGCCGGCCTTTTTTATTTCAGCGGTCAAGGTCCCACCTAATGATGAAAAAACAAGAATTGTTTGGAACGCATGGAAGAACTCCATTTTCTGCGTCGTTCCCCTGCGATCGACAGGAACTGATGGAGGCAAACAGCAGGGCATTGGATTATGGGGAGATGCCGAAGACTGGTACTGGCTTCAGGAACATGCAGCGCAGATGCGCGTTCTCGGCGACATATTCACACGCCTGCTAAAACGCTACCAGAAGATAACGGTTACCGACGAACATTCACCGACTGGTATCCGTGGCAGGGGCGTTCGTTTGAAATCGGACATCTCTCCGGACATGTTCCAAACTGCGGCTTTACACGGTAATCGTGCACGTAAGGCCGGAAGGGTCGGTTCAAATGTCCTGGACCTCGGGAACGGATTTGGTAGTATCGTTATTGCGAGCCGGGCTTTACGCCAGGTTATACGCCGCATAGAACAGGTTTCAAAAATGGATACGACAGTTTTATTTACCGGTGAAACAGGGACCGGCAAGGGCATTTTCGCCAGGCTGCTCTATGAATCTAGCGACCGGAAAAACCGGTCGTTCATCCAGGTCAATTGCGCAGGCTTGCCTGCGGGCCTCATCGAAAGTGAACTGTTCGGCCGTGAAAAAGGTGCTTTTACGGGAGCCACCGAAAAACAGATCGGTCGCTTCGAACTCGCCAGTGGCGGGATACTGTTTCTCGATGAGATCGGGGAATTACCCTTGGAATTGCAGCCGAAGCTTCTCAGAACCATCGAGAGCGGAGAATTTGAACGTCTCGGCAATCCACGAACGATTAAAGTGGACACCAGGATTATCGCCTCGACAAACAGGAATCTCGATGATCAGATCAGGAAAGGCGTCTTCCGGTCCGACCTTTTTTATCGTCTTAATGTCTTTCCAATTGAGATCCCACCACTTCGTGAACGAAAAGAAGACGTGCCCTTTCTCGTCCGATTTTACCTCCATAAACTCAACAAGCAGTGCAACAAGAACATAACGCACATTCCAGCAGAAACCATGGATATGCTTCAGAAATATGACTGGCCGGGAAATGTCCGGGAACTCGTCAATGTCATTGAGCGGGCGGTTATCATAAGCGATTCTTCCAGCCTGCACCTCGCGGAAAAATTAAAGGCCCCTGAAGCCGTCGATTACCAAAAAGTCTCCGAACGGAGGATAAATACGGCATTAACCCCCCTGGTGGTCGTTGAACGCGAACATATTCTCGCGACACTGCGAACGACCCGCTGGAAAATAGAAGGTAAGAACGGGGCCGCGTCCATACTCCGATTAAAACCGAGCACACTGCGCGCACGAATGAAAAAACTCAATATAATGCGACCATAAAAATCAACCGAGCCGCATTATATTGAGGGAACCACCAAATATTGTGGAGCTAGCATATTAATATCTTGCGTTAAATAATTCTTCCAAAAATATATTTCAATATTTTCAGTACATTAAACGGCTGGTTCAATGTGGCATAAATTTTGCTAACACGTAAGGTAATTCGGGATTGGACGTTATTTGGTGAAAAATTAATTACAAGGCGGAGGTACCCATGAAAAAAAAGGTAAAAAAAGTATTGCTATTCACTCTTGCATTGATTTTTGTAACTGTCGGCCCGGCATTTTCTGCACTTGTTTATGAGTATTCTAATACTTACAGCGGAGCTGCTCCTTCCGGACCGCCTCCCTGGATGTCCGCTACTTTCGCAGGTACGGGCTCCGACACTGTTACATTAACTCTTAAAGGAATTAGCTTGGCTAGTACGGAATTTGTCAGCGCATTCTTATTCAACTATATCGGCAGCGATCCCATAACTATCGCATTTGCTAACCCGTGGCAAGGAGCCTCGACAAGCTATTCCCCGAACGCTTATAGCGCCGGCGGAGCGGGAGGCTTCGACATAAGGATCTCATTTCCTACAAGTGCCCAGTTAAACCGATTCAACAATTCGGATACCGCTGTACTGACCATTACGGGAACAAATGACCCTTCACTTTTCTATGCCACAAACGCCGGTCGGGGAAAGACGGGGATTTATACCGGGGCCCACGTTCAGGGTATAGCACGGGGGCGGTCGGGTTGGGCTACCGTTCCGATCCCACCGACCGTATGGCTTCTTGGAGCTGGACTGCTCGGTATTGTCGGAATACGCCGTGGTTTCATGAAGTAATAGCGGACCCGCCATGATCATTGAGACCCCCTGATGAATACGGGCCGTCTCAATGATCATTTTATAGTCCCCAGCCTCCTCGCTTCTCTAAGTATGTGAAATTAACTGTAATTTTTCACCATGCCATATTTCTATAGTCGTAGATATTGGAAACATTTTTTATAATCATTTCCGTTTCGTCATATTAATAAATAATTGGGGGTAATGTACAATGAATGATCAGTTTTCCATCAGTCCCGACGGGGTGAAATATCGTTTGCCGGATGAAGATGATTGCATTCGCGAAATCGACAGATTAACAGAGCTTGTCGAAACCTCCAGGCACGACGGAATGGAGATCGTCGTTGTAATGGGTGTCGGTTTCGTAGGCGCCGTTATGGCGGCGATCGTCGCTGACACGGTAGATAAAAAAGGGAAGCCATCCAAATTCGTTATCGGCATGCAGCGGCCCAGCGCACGGAGCTATTGGAAGATCCCGAAGCTTAACGAGGGCATATCACCCGTCAAGGCCGAAGATCCGGAAGTCGATCCCATGATACACCGGTGCGTTCTCGAAAAAAAGACTCTGACGGCCACCTTTACCTACGACGCCCTCAAATTTGCAGATGTAGTGATTGTAGACATCCAGCTTGATTACATGAAAAACAGGCTGGGGAATGTGAAAAGCGGTCATGTTGAAATGAGCGACCTTGAAGAGTCCTTTGACATTATCGCTTCGCACATCAAGCCCGATTGTCTCGTGCTCATCGAAACCACGGTAGCTCCCGGCACGACGGAACAGATCGCCTATCCGGCCATGAAAAAGATATTCCGCAAAAGGGGTATCGAAAGCAACCCCCTGCTCGCCCACAGCTACGAGCGGGTCATGCCGGGAAGAGATTACGTGGCGTCGATACGGGATTTCTGGAGGGTGTGCAGCGGCGTCGACGAACTATCGAAAGAGCGCGTAAAAAGATTTCTCACGGAAGTTCTGAACACCGAAGAATTTCCCTTGACCATTTTAGACCGGCCGATCGAATCCGAAACGGCAAAGATCGTGGAGAACAGTTATCGCGCAACTATCCTTGCGTTTCTTGATGAGTGGAGTAAGTTTGCCGAGCAAAATGGAGTCGACATCATCAAGGTAATAAAGGCGATCAAAGTACGGCCCACGCATAGCAACATGATCTTCCCCGGGCCGGGCATCGGCGGCTATTGTCTTCCTAAGGACGGCGGCCTTGGCGTTTGGGCATACAGGCATATCCTTGGATTTGAAGATGATCTTTTCAAAATTACACCAAAGGCTATCGATATAAACGACACGAGACCTCTTCACGCGGCCCAGCTTGTGAGGGACGCGCTAAGGAACATGGGCCAACCCATAGCCAGCGCTGAGACGTTAATACTCGGCGCCTCGTACCGTGAAGACGTGGGCGATACCAGATATAGCGGATCGGAGGTGCTTATCAGAAGGCTTGCCGATATGGGAGCAGAGATACGCTCCCACGATCCCTATGTCGATGTCTGGTGGGAGTTTAAAAACCAGGAGAACTATTCTGAAAATAATCGTAGCCTCTATTTCAGAAACCAGAAAAAACTTCGTGGCTTGGTGGTCCTCAAGGATCTGGCTACTGCCTTGAAGGGAATAGATGCTCTTGTCCTCGCGGTCCGACACGAGCAATACCTGAATCTTGATCCAGACGAAGTTGTATGTACTGCGGGCAAACCGATCGCTGTCATCGACTGCTTCGGCATTCTCGATGACAACACGATCACACGGTACCTTGAGTTAGGTTGCGAAGTAAAGGGATTAGGGCGGGGACATATAAGAAGGCTGAAAGAAGAGATTGGGAAAAGACACCGAAAATCCATCCGTCCCAACATTCGCCGAGACCGAGCCTCACGCCTTTCCGGTGCTGCCTTTCCTTCTCTTGCTCCTTAGGAACTGCACACTTTCGAGTTGAGCCTACACGTATACATTAGCGACCGCCCAAACATAGAGACCTCCGTTTAATTATCCCTTGCCTTTACAGTGTGAAAACACGTTTGATTACGACATTCTCTCTGGTCATCACCCGGGTGTGTCAACGACTCCTCCAAGATGTACGGTCATCGGCTGGAGAACAGGAGGACTGAAAGAATGATAGCGGGGAGCAAGGCATTTATCATGCAGACAAAACAACGATTACGGTTCAGTGCAAAACAGAATAAAGATAACAGAAATACAGTGTTTAAGATCCTAAAACCCGTAATTGTGTGATGAAAATGATGAAATATCAGCTTACTTAGCGTGGTTAAGCTTCAATCTCAATCGTATACACAATTGTGACAAAATGAAAAGGGTTTCTCTGATACTCTTCGGTATGGCTGTGTTGTCTTTATGTGTGATCGTTCTCGTAAGTTTACAAACCCTTCCCCTTGTTGTAACTGCCGCAACGCCAACTCTACCGGTACAGGTCTATATCATCAAACCGGTAACCAGCCAAAAGATTCTACCCAATACACCAGTGAGTGCATTTCCCTTGGCTGGCAACACAGGCAACGATACAATCAGGATATCGGCGTGTAGAGGAGAGTTTGAACCGGCCTCGTTCGTGATAAGGCCAACTGTAAATGTTACCGGTGTCATGATCGACGTGACCGATCTGAAAGATTCAAATGGAAACACCATTCCGAAATCCCGGGTTGACATACGATTAGTGAAGTGCTGGTATCAGGCAGGCATAAAAAGTATAGAAAAGGAAGGGGGTAAGTTCTTGGTACCCGAACTTTTACTAAAAGATGACAGTTTGGTAAAAGTAGATCAAGCTGCTCAAATGAATTACGTAAGAATTACGGTAAATGGCATTAGTCAGTATATCGACATCACATCACCAAACGCTGTCTTTCCAGCTGACGCAGAGATCCATGATGCAAAAGTTTTGCAGCCTTTCGATGCTGAGGCTAATACCAATAAACAGATATGGATTACCATACAAGTGCCTAAGTCGGCCAAGTCCGGCGTGTATAAAGGCAGGGTGACGCTAAAGGATGGCTCGCAGATACTAGGCGTGACAAACATTATGTTGACAGTACTTCCGTTTGATTTGAAGGAATCAGTAGTGGATTATGGACTTAACTATATAGGAAAACTGCGGTCCGGTAAAGTCTTGGTACCCAATTCGGAATACAAATCTGAAGGTCAGTACGCGGCGGAACTACAGAATATGAAAGATCACGGTGTGCTGTATCCTACACTATATCAGTATTATGATACGATGCTTGGTCGGAGCCTGAGTATTAGGAAGAAAGTTGGGCTCCCTACAGACAAACTTTATGCTTTGCAAGTTAATCCCGGGAGCGACTCAAATATTGTCTCATCGCCGACACTGTTGAACAACATCGCAAAGTGGAAAGCCCTCGCGTCTCAATACGGCTTTCAAAACCTTTACATTTACGGAAAGGACGAAGCGACAGGTAACGCCCTCCTATCTCAGCGGGGCGTGATGTATGCTGCACACACCGCAGGCGTAAAAACATTCGTTGCTTGCTATAAAGGTGCCGCAGACGCAATAGGAGATCTTCTCGACCTACCTATACTAAGTGGCTACTATAAACCGCATGAAGTTAAGAAATGGCATCAACTGGGCAAAAAAGTATTCATATATGGATACCCCCAAGCCGGCGTGGAAGACGCGGCACTCTACCGGCGTAATTATGGCTTAGGGGCTCTATGCAATGGGTACGATGGAGTCATGAATTATGCCTACCAACGGGAATTCGGGCAGATTTGGAATGATTTTGATAGCTATGCTAAGGCTTTCCAATACCGAGACCATGTTTTTGCTTATCCCACAAGCGATGGAGTTATTGACACCGTACAATGGGAGGGTTTTCGTGAAGCTATCAAAGATGTAAGGTACCTTACAACGCTCGCTAGCGTAACGAATGCTTCAGCCTATGATTCATTATGCGGCCTATTCTCGGCAAATACCGATCTTGACTCGTTAAGACTAGAGGTTGTCGATCGGATTAAATCCTCGTTGAGCACTTCCAGGAAACGATGACACGGTGGTTAGCCAAACAGTTTCAGTTCGGATGGTTGTATGATCTTTGGAGCGATTTATAAACTGTTTGTAGGACGGCACCGGAATCATATCAACACTGCTTTGCATTATTCCAAACTAACCCCCTCGAGTCGGGACGACCATTCTGGCTCTCGAGATTGCTATGAGCACGCCATGACGTTCGGTGCTTTCTTCAAAAGCTTGGGACGTAATAGCCAGTTTGCTGGACTAACCTACTTGACCACCACCACAACCGTTACTCAATTTATGGTCATTGCGGCTCTTTTATCAAAAACAGAGTTGGGAGTTTACGGTCTATGGATGGCGGTGGCAACGCTAATTTCCGGCGTTGCTTCGTGGGGATTTGTTCCCGTGGCAATCCGTATGATAATGCACGAAAAGTCCTCTTCTTTCCAGATCACATTGCAATGTGCTTTATGCTCTTCATTTTTATCTGTGATGTTGGTCTTGTTGGTTGCGATACTTGAGCATGTCTTCTCTTTCACCGGACGTCCCGTTATATGGTTGGTTATGGCATGTGTTTCATCGGCCGAATTAGCTTTGAGAGAAATCTTATTGGTTCCATATCACTGCAAAAAGATGTTTAGATACATTGGTCTTATAAGATTAATCAGTACAATTGCAGTTGCGGTACTCTCTGTTTCGGCTGTTATTGTGAGACCTACGGCGACCCAGATAGTGTTGTCAACTTTCTTGATCAATGGAATAGTTGTGATATGGCTACTGGCGCCGTACGTAAGAAAAAGAGATGCCACTAATCTGTTTAGCCCCGACCGTTCAATTATTCACACTTTATTGAAGGAGGGACTTCCGATAATGGCCACAAATTTCTCGGGAACGATGTTTAACAGACTCGACTGGCTTGTTCTTGGAACAATGTCAAATAAGACCATCCTTGGGGGATATTCTGTTATCAACAGGCTCTTCGAGTTCAGTTATCAATTATCGGGACCATTTACTGCTGCATCGTACCCAAGTTTTTGTTCGAGCAAAGCATCTTTGGCAAAGAGTTTGCGCGGCATCCGGTGGAAAGTGTTCTTCTGCGGGGCTTCTCTGTCTGTCCTGGAGATATCCCTATTCCCCATCCTGTGCCGAGTGTTTTCGTTTAACAAATTTTTAGACCAGTACCTGACATTTGCAATACTGGTGTCGGGGTTGCCGGTTATTTTCATGGTGGGCGTTTATTATCAATATTTTTTGAGCCAGGGAATGCAAACATATCTCTTTAAAATCTCACTGATGTGTATTGCGGTTAATGCGTTAATGTTATTGGTCCTAGTTTCGAGGTACGCGTCTGTCGGAGCCGCCGTGGCGACGCTTATACCTCAAATTCTTCAATACATTTTCATGTCCCGCAAATTGAAAAGGATGATCGAATCGTGAGTTATATGATAATCGTAGAATGGGCACTGATGATTTTATTGGTACTGGTCACCCTTATAGATTCCAACAAGAAAAGATTAATTTTTTATCTGTTGACCGCAATCCATATGTCCGTACCATTAATTATTTTAAAGGCAGGGCAGGATTCCGGAATATTCGCTCTGGACATTGTTCAAATCACCGCTCTGATGAAGGTGATGTTCCTAAGCAGGGGTGCGAAGGCTGGAAACAAAGATAGCGTAAAAGGTCCATTGCTCCTTTTGTCAGTGTATATCATTTTAGTCGGTCCGCTCGCATCACTGATAAGCGGGATAAACGATCAATTTGCTAATGCAATGTTTTGGGGGATTAGATTCTTTATGTACTATTTACTCTATTATACAGGCGCAAAAATAGCGCGGATCGGAATTAGTTACAAAGCCTTAGCAAAGATCAATCTGCTCGCAGCGCTTCCCGTTTTGGTGTTGGGCGCGGTTCACTACAGTGGTTTTGCGGACCTTAATTTTTTTCGTGTGGGCGTCGATGAGCACCTCCGCGTCCATCAGGGGATTCTCGGCCACTCGCGCGCTAGCATGGGCCTGATGCTAATGACAGTCTATTTCTTGGGTTTAGTAGTGCTTGGATCAAATGTTTCGATCCGATGGAAAGTATTTGCCACCCTCGTATCTTTAGTATCTCTGGTCGAGTGTATGTATAGTTATTCACGCTCAGCTTTGCTCGGTGCCTTACTGGGCTCTGCCTTAATATGTGTTTCGAGTAGAAAAGTAAAATATTTGCTTGTATTCATCCCGATTGCTGTTGTGGGTATTTATGTTATCCAAAATGTTCAGGGATTCAAAGAGCGATTTGCACCCGAGAAACAACAATCGAACTACAGTGCATATAATAAACTCACAGCGGGACGACTCGAAGGATGGCAAAATGCAATCGATGGGATCAAGGAAGTTCCCTTAGCCGCAGTTCTTGGTTTCGGACTACGTAGCTTCCGGACCGTAATGGAGCATAAAAGAGTTATGATGCATTCAGGTCACAATGTTTTTCTACAGGTATTTGTTGAGCTCGGACTGATTGGGCTTGCCATTTTCCTTGTACTACAAATACTGATCCTGCGGCAGCTTTGGCGAAAATTCAGGGCATTCAGGCTCGCGAACAACAGCGAGATGGCTTGGGGTGGCTTAATCATACTTTCGCTCTTTGTCGCGGTGATTTTGTCTTCATTCACCCAGGAAAATATGTATCCGGCGTATGCTATGCATCCTTTTAATATATACTTATTTTTTCTTTTGGGGATAATGTCCAACGTGCCCGATTCCGTATGTATTGAAAGAAGTAATTTAAAGATATGACAAGTGTCTTTCATTTTTTAGGGTGTCTTTGTGAATAACGGTTTAGTTCACATCGGTTTTGTCGTGGAAGGGTTTCCTCCTTACAGTAAGGGAGGTGGCATAGTCTCGTATGTTGCCGAAATTGCGAGGACATTGCATCAGGAAGGTCATCCTGTCGTGATTTTTTCGCTATTGCCGGAGGAAAACAGTCCCGAGAATTACTGTTATGAGGGATTGCCAGTCGTTGTGGTTCCACGTGTATCGGCGGGGAGGATTCTTCCGAGTCGTGCTACAACTGCCAATGCGCAGCGTGTGGCCAAGGCCATTCGTCACTATCAAGATCAGGGTAACGAGCTTGATGTCCTTGAAGTACCCGATATCGGAGCGTTCGGCCTGTTCATTGATGTCAGCAAAGTGAAACTGGTGGCACGGTTGCATACTGGGATTCTGGAGATAGGTAGGCTTAGAGGTCGAGGTTTAGACCCTCGGGTACTTTCAGTCCACAGGCTGGAAAAGCTGGCTCTTCATCGGGCCCATCTGGTAACGGCTTTAACCTGTTACCAGCGGAACTTCGCAAAGAATCTTTATGGACTAAACGAATCTGCAATGAGGGTGATACCCAATTTTGTCAAGCCCCAACAAGTTGTTAAAATCGACAGAATCGGACAACGCATCGGTTTTTTTGCCACTGTAGGACGTCTCAAAGGAACGCCGGTTTTGTGTTCAGCGTTCAATGTCGTTTCTTCACGACATCCGGAAACATCTCTCATTATAGCTGGAAGAGATACGGCCATAAGGCTCTGGTTTGGAAAAAGATCAGCTATAGAGTTTTGCAAGAAGATCTTGCGAGAACCGGAAAGGGTTCACTTTACCGGTCTTCTAACACGCGAGGGAACCTTACGAGAGATGCAGCAATGTGACATTGTGGTGTTGCCGTCAATGTATGAGGCTTTTCCGATGGTACTCCTTGAGGCGATGGCTCAGTCAATTCCTGTGGTTGCTTCCCGGGTCTGTGGTAACTCGGAAATTGTAATGGATGGCAAGTCGGGGCTACTGGTGAAGCCCGGCGATCCTGAGGATTTGGCAACTGCGATAAACACCCTTCTGGACAACCCGGAAACGAGGACGGCTATGGGATTCGAAGGTAGAAGGGTTGTGGAAAGTAAATTTTCGGATGTTGCCGTAATTCCGCGGCTGATTGATCTGTACCGCGGTTTATAGCCTATCCAATACCTCGAGGAGCAGTTCAAACCGAGTGAAGAAATGAGGGTAGGCGAAACCAGTTATAGTTTCAAATACAGGGCACCTCTATGATGCTTGTTTCGGTCATTATCATCAATTGGAATAAACCTCATGAGACTTGTGCGGCCATTGAATCGGTGATTGTACAAGATTACATGAATATTGAAATCATTGTCGTTGATAATGCTTCCCAGGACAAATCGATTGCCATTATAACCAACAGATATCCAGATGTACGGTTAATCCCTTTAAAGAGGAACTTGGGTTGTCCTGGGGGAAGAAATATGGGTGCAGCGGAGGCGCACGGTGAATTATTGTTTTTTCTGGATGATGATGGGTTTTATGTCGAAGGAAATTTAATATCAAAAATCGTATCATTATTTCATGATAAGCCAAAGATGGGTGCGGCATATTTTAAATTAACCGACTTCCATACAAAAATGACCCTTGCTCCTCTAAATCGATCAGTTGAATATATTGATAAGTTTTTCCTGTCATCATCATTTCGTGGTGGGGCGTCGGTCATACGTAGTGCGCTTTTCAGGGATGTTGGACAATATCCCTTTGATTTCTTTAGGCAAATGGAAGAAAGATTTCTATCCTTAAAGATTTACAATGCCGGTTACTATGTTGCATATGTGCCCCAGCTTACGATGTGCCATAAAGGATCCTCGTATGTCAATAAAAACAGGATCATCGCCAAATACCAAATGGCCAATGAAATCAAAACAATAATACAACTCTATCCAACTCGTTATCTTACTCTCTATTTGATTGGAAAACTTCTTGTTCACCTCAAACAGACCTTCGAGAATGGGGCTATTTTCGACTATGTGATGACGCTTTGCAAAATACCAGTATGGCTCCTGATTCGACGCAAAAAGTCAGAAATTGTCTCTTGTGAAGTCTTCAAAACAGTGGAAGGACTGAAACATTACGATGCGTTTTCTCCAGAAGACCTAAAGGATGTAATGAGTTCCTATTCGACTAGCGATGTATTTTTCCGATCATAATTCGGGTTGTTCGGAGTGGTATAGAATATCGTTCTGATGAGCTCATTGTTCACGCCAATATACAGACGAAAAAGATATCTCATCTGTAATGCCGACGATTTTGGAATGAGTGAAAGCATAACAGATGCCATTATCGAAGCCCATAAAAACGGTATCGTTACGAGCACTACTCTGATGGCCAATATGCCCGCTACCTCGTATGCTGCTGACATGTCAAGAGAATGGCCATCGCTGGGTATCGGGGTTCACTTGACGCTAACGCAGGGTAAACCTTTGTTACCGATAAGAGACACCTATTTGCTTACGGATGAGAACGGTAATTTTCTGGATCCCGGGGAACAGGCTAGAAACTTAATTTGGAGCCAGACAAAAATGTCGCAGATAGAAAAAGAGTTTTCTGTTCAAATCCAAAAGATAATTGAATTGGGTATTCAACCAACCCATTTGGACAGCCATCATCATATAGCCCGCATGCCATTAGTTAACCGAGTATTGGGCAAACTGGCAAAAAAGTTTAGAATTCCGGGAGCACGTGCAGAAGGACAATGGTACTGGTGCATGGCGGGCGCGCGACTATCTGACAGGGTGCTTTGTGTTTATAAGAATGCCAAGTACTGTCACAAAATATTTCTTCACAGGTTCAACAATTACCAACTTAGGGTATGTTATGGGCTGCTGTTGCCAGATAGGAAAATTGAACCAAGCTATTTTATTCCTTGTGATAAAAATAGGAAGCAGCAATTTATACGCCTTTTAGAGAACTTGCCTTATGGAGTAAGTGAAATTACACTTCATCCTCGTCGGCCACAAATGCATTTCGAGGACTCCTCTTCGAATATTATTGACCCCGATTCGTCACTGGCGACAGACAATGATATTGTAATTACACTGGAGCGTCTGAATATTAAAACCATATCATTTGCAGCCCTACGGTGATTAAAGAGATGTATAAAGTATACATAGTATATCACCATATAGCACATTATCGGGAACCTATTTTTCGGAAACTAATGGAAGATGAAAATGTCGAATACACTATCTTGGCTGATAATAAACCACACATGGAAGCGATAAGTGTGGTTACTCCAGATCAACACCCGGACTGGAAGTGGAAGATTATTCCAACCAGGAAGATCAAACTTTTTGGAAAAGAAGTTATTTGGCAAGGAAAAACGGTCTTAGCATGCCTTTTTGATAAAGTTGATGCGGTGATTTTCTTGGGCGATCCTCGCTTCGCTAGCAACTGGATTGCGACATTAATTTGCAAATTACGCCGTATACGTACTCTGCAATGGGGCATGGCATTGCGCAGGCCAGAGTCTGGTATTAAGTGGCTCGTGAGAAAATTATATCTAAAACTTTTCGAAGGACACCTTCTGTATGGGCAATGGGCATACAACTGGCTTCTCAAACATGGTTTTGATAGCGCACATCTGTGGGTGGTTTACAATTCATTAGACTTCAATACTATTGAATCAATTCGACACAATATTGATCCATACGATATCTTACAGAAGAGATTGTCATTAAAGGTCGGCAATAATATGCCGCTGTTGTTTCATTCTGGTCGATTGGGCAAGCGTAAGAAAATCCTCTTATTACTAGACGCTATTCATGTACTCAAAACCAGGGGAAGAGAAATTCACCTGGTACTTGTCGGTGATGGGCCCGAAGCGATAAAGCTGAAAAAAGAAGCGATAAGCAAAAACATTCAAAATCAAGTTCATTTTTTGGGAGCGCGCTACGATGAGAAAGAGCTTGGCCTGTTAATGTGCGCTTCCGACTTGGCTGTATCTGCGGGCGATATAGGCTTGTTCGCAATTCATGCGTTTTCATACGGTCTTCCGATATTAACGCACAATAACAAATCATGGACTCATGGGCCTGAATTTGAGGCGGTGGTTCCGGGGAAAACAGGTATATACTTCGATGAGAACAACACTTCAGACTTGGCCGATAAAATAGAGCATACATTATTTGGAGAGAATTCCTTGTCGTCAATGAGTCAACAATGCATACAACTGGTGCGGACCCGGTATAATCCTTCATATCAAAAGACCATTTTTTTCAATGCATTACAGCAACTACTAAAAGGTCAAAAATGTTCATCGTAATTAAACGGTTTTTGAAACAAATTAGGATGTTTATCAATACATATTTATTTTACCGACCCATTTCTTTAGGTAACGGGTTTTACTGTGGTCTCGGAACATACATAAGACCAAAAACCATCAAAGCTGGGAATAATGTTGTGATTGGAAGAAACTGCAGAATTGCCTGTAATCACGTGGTCTTTGCGGATAATGTTATGGTCGGTTCGTCAGTGGGACTGGTTGATAAAGGTGATCATCAATACTCTGTTATCGACTCACCCATGATGTTCTCGGAAAGAGGAAAAGATGAGCCAATTATTATTGAAAGCAACGTTTGGATTGGTTATGGAGCCATAGTTCTGTCCGGCGTGACCATTGGCCATGGGGCCGTTGTCGCGGCTGGAAGCGTCGTTACCAAAAATATTCCTAGCAACGCTATTGTCGCAGGAAATCCTGCGAAAATAATCAAAATGCGATTTTGATAATATGTAATGCCGATTGATTTCAGACAATGAGGTAATAGTAATAATGCTACAAATTATTCAATCTTATAAAACAGGTGAAATGAGCCTTGCAGAAACACCGAGACCGACAATAATGCCGGGGATGATTCTTGTAGAAACAAAGGCTTCTGTCGTTTCTGCCGGTACAGAGAGGATGATTGTAGAACTCGCGAGAAAGTCACTTTTGGGTAAGGCCCAGGCACGACCCGATCTCGTAAAAAAGGTTATTGACACTGCGAAGAAAGAAGGTATTGCGGCGACCTTTCAGAAGGTGCAGGGCAAACTGGATAACCCAATCCCCCTTGGATATTCCTGTGCAGGAATAGTACGACAGGTCGGTATGAACGTCGAAAGGTTTCAGAGCGGTGATTATGTGGCATGTGGGGGCGCCAATTACGCCACGCATGCTGAGTATAATCTAGTGCCACAAAATCTTTGTGTTTCTGTCCCCCGAATGCGAAACGGTGACACTTTACCGTTTGAAGAGGCCGCCTTTGCTACTGTGGGCGCCATAGCCCTGCAAGGTGTGCGCCAAGCAGACCTCTTATTGGGCGAGAACGTGTGTGTCATAGGCCTTGGATTGCTGGGGCAATTGACGGTACAACTTTGTAAGGCTAACGGGTGCAGAGTCATTGGGTGCGATATAGATGCCAACAAGTTGCTCATGGGACAAAAATTGGGAATCCATGACGTTTGTCTTACGGGGGAACTTGAAGGACGGATACAGAGGTTTACGCGTGGTGTGGGTGCCGATGCGGTTATTATTACAGCATCCACAAAAGGTAACGAACTCATCGCCCTGGCAGGCGAGATTTCCAGGATGAAGGGACGTGTCGTTGCCGTAGGACTCATCGGCCTCGACGTGCCGCGGGACATATACTACAAGAAGGAACTCGACCTACGTCTTTCCATGTCTTATGGGCCTGGGCGGTACGACGTGGAGTATGAGGAGCGTGGCCACGACTACCCACTTCCATATGTACGCTGGACGGAACAACGCAACATGGAAGCCTTTCTTGACCTCGTTGCGGCAGGCGCTGTCAATGCAAGCGCTCTCATAAGCCATCGTTATCGCTTCGAGGATGCGCTCTCTGTGTATAAAATGATTACAGGCGGAAAGGAGGCTTCGTTGGGTGTCATCCTCCAGTATGAGGTCAAACCTGAACCGACCAGGATCATATTTCCCCAGAAACAGTTGGAAGGAACTGGCGCCCTACGTCTGGGCGTTATTGGAGCAGGTAATTTTGCGAAAAGTGTCCTCTTGCCTCGTTTGAAAAAGAACAGCGCTGTCAGTTTCAGGGGTATTGTTACAGCCAAAGGTGCAACGGCGAAGACTGTGGGGGAGAAATTCGGCTTTTCCTATTGCTCGGAAAATGTTGATGAGGTTCTTTCAGATAAAGAAATCAATACTGTGATGATTGCTACCCGTCATAATTTGCATGGCACGCTCGTAAAGAAAGCTCTGGAGGAGGGTAAGAATGTCTTTGTGGAAAAACCTCTTTGTCTGACCGAGGCAGAGCTTAACGATATTATAGTCGGCTACTCGATGCAGGGCACTCACGAATCGGCATCTCCTTTTCTCATGGTGGGCTTTAATCGTCGTTTTTCCCCTTTTATTCAACGTGTTCGTGAGATCGTCAAGAACAGATCTATCCCGCTTGTGGCATCCTATCGGATTAATGCGGGGCTTATCCCGAAAAATTCGTGGGTGCAGGATCCTGTCGAAGGCGGGGGAAGAGTCATCGGTGAAGTGTGCCATTTTATAGATACCATGAGGTTTCTTTTCGGTACGTCGGTAAGAAGCGTTCAGGCTAAATGCATACAAACTTGCAATATGGGTCAAACCAGCCACGATTCGGTGTCTGCCACTCTAAGCTATGAGGATGGCTCACTCGCCAACATACTATACTACGCGCAGGGAAATAAACAATATCCGAAGGAAAAACTCGAAATCGCATGCGATGATCAAACTATCGTCATTGACGACTATCGAACGATGGAAGTCTATGGGAGTAAGAAGGAAAGGAAAAGAGGTGCCCAGGACAAAGGGTTTGATGCCGAGATCGAAGCATTGGTCAACACCGTTATCAAAGGAGGGCTGCCTCCAATCACCTTTTCAGAGATCATCGAGACAACCTTGGTTACATTTGCTATCAACGACGCATTAAACACGGGAGAGACTGTTTCTATATCAGAAAAGTATCAAGGAATCCTCGACAGCCGTCAATAAATCAGAATAAGTCGTTGAATACCATGAATCGGAACACACCACTTCTTTTTTTCAACACAATCCGATATCTGAAAGCGAAGCAGATAGTAGGTCAAGTCGCATGCTCCGTAAAAAGTCATCTACCGATATCTGGATACAAATCCGGAGTAAGTCCTCTCGGAGAGATTGCGTCAAAGCCATTTGTAAACCTGGCCCCTTTTCTCGCACGCAGGTGGATTGATGGTGGGCAGATAGAGGACCTGGGTTTCAAGTTCTTGAATGAATCCGTACAATTCGCCGGTAAGATCGATTGGTTTTCATCCGAAAAGAGCCGCCTCTGGCGATATAACCTCCATTATTTTGATTATCTTCTCCCTGAAGGCGGATTGTCTGCGGCCAGAGCTGTGGCACTTATGCGAGACTGGATCGAGACAAATCCGCCTGGTACTCCTAACGCTTGGGATCCATATCCTCTTTCTCTGAGGATCGTTAATTGGATAAAGAATTTGATCACTTTTGAAATATCCGGTATTGACAGGGAAGTTATACTGGGTTCGCTTTATGCGCAAAGCCTGTGGCTATATAGGTCTCTTGAAAAACACCTTCTTGCTAACCATCTTTTCAAAAACCTGAAGGCCCTCATATTTGCAGGGCTTTTCTTCAAAGACCCTCGCGCAGCGCAATGGTTGGAGAAGAGTCTGGTGATGGCAAAGAAAGAGGTGCAAGAGCAGATTCTTCCCGATGGAGGGCACTTCGAGCGGAGTCCAATGTACCATTCGATGATCCTTGAAGACTGCATCGATATCATTAATATCTGTGATGGATGTAACGATAGGAAAGTTGCTGGTGTTGTAGAGTTCCTCAAACCTACCGCGGACAAAATGATCCTGTTTCTGCGGGGTCTTACACACCCTGAGGGACATATCGGCCTTTTCAATGACGCCGCTTTTGGTATCGAGGCGACACCAAACGATTTGGAGAATTACTACAAGCGGGTTACAGGCGTGAGATTGCCGGAAGACGGAACGACGACACGTTCATTTCCCGATACTGGGTATTTCGTTATGACTCCCGATGTCGGCGACAAATTGATCGTGGATTGCGGTAAAATAGGCCCCGATTATCAACCAGGACACTCTCATTGTGATACCCTAAGCTTCGAGTTGTCCCTGAGAGGGAAGCGTGTCGTTGTCGACTCAGGCTGCTTCGGCTATCAGGATGGAGAAATGCGCCGATATAACAGGGGTAATGCCGGACATAATACGGTCACGGTTGACGGAGAAAACCAATCTGAGGTCTGGGGAAGCCACCGGTGTGCGCGAAGGGCAAGGCCACTTTATGCGCGAATAAAAGCGGCAGATGGTATGCTGACTTTCGAGGGGGCACACGATGGCTACCGGAGACTCATCGGAAAACCCGTTCATCACCGCAAGATTATCTGGCGGGAGAAGTCCATCGATATTGAGGATACCATCGATGGAGGAGGCAAACACGATCTTGAGCTTCGTCTTCACATAAACCCCGACCTGCGGTCGCGCCTTACAGAGGACGAAGCGGTAATTCTGGATGGAGAGGCTGTTATTGCAAGGATCCAAACTTTTCCAAGCGGGAACGTTACCTTGCAACAAGGCTGGTATTGCCCTGAGTTTGGCAAAAAACTCTCCTGTGATGTCCTTGTCAATGGCTACAAACAAGTCCGGTTACCTTTCACTACAAATTGGACCATTACTATTCCATAAACCTCATGCATATACTTTTCCTTACGCATTATTTTCCGCCAGAGGTCAATGCTCCCGCTTCAAGGACGTTTGAAAATACAAAGCGATGGGTCAGAGGCGGGCACCAGGTCACGGTCATCACTTGCGCACCGAACCATCCCAAAGGAGTTGTCTATCCCGGGTACAAGAACCATCTCTATCAGTGGGACGAAATTGAAGAAATCAAGATCTTGCGTATATTCACATACTTGAGTCCGAACGAAGGTTTTTTGAAGCGAACAGCTAATTATGTATCATATATGCTTTCTGCAATAGTCTTTTCCCCGTTAGTAAAAAAAGTTGATGTCGTGGTCTCAACATCTCCGCAGTTTTTTTGTGGCATGGCGGGCTACTTCGTTTCACGCCTCAAGCGCCGTAAATGGATCCTTGAAATAAGGGATCTATGGCCAGAATCCATCGTAACTGTCGGCGCTATCAAACAACGAAGCGTAATACGACTTTTGGAAGGCCTTGAAAGATTTCTATATCTTCATGCCGATCATATTATTTCGCTAACCCGTGCCTTCAAAACCCACATTATGAAAAAGGGTGTACCTGATGAACGCATATCGTTAGTTACCAACGGGGCCGACCTTGAAATGTATACGCCTCTCCCCAGGCATAATGGCATTTCTGCAGAATATGGACTTAACGATAAATTCGTAGCTTCCTATATTGGGACCCATGGGATGGCCCATGCTCTTGGAACGGTGCTAAAAGCAGCGAAAGTGTTAGAAGACGAGAAAGGCATATTATTCCTCCTCGTAGGGGATGGTGCCGAACGAGACGCACTTCTGGCATGCCGGGATAACATGGCTTTAACCAATGTCCTGATGCTCCCCCAGCAAAGGAAGGAAATGATGCCTAGTTTTCTGGCTGCTTCGGACGTGTCCCTGGTACTCCTGAAAAAGGATAACCTTTTCAAGACTGTTATTCCTTCCAAAATATTTGAGGCGATGGCAATGGAACGATCCATTATTATCGGTGTTGACGGTGAAAGCAGACAGTTAGTTGAAGATGGGCGATGTGGCCTTTTTGTCGAGCCGGAGAATCATGAAGAGTTGGCGGCGACAGTATTGAGACTGTATCATGATCGGGAACTTACAAAAACACTCGGTATAAACGGAAAACGCTTTGTCGAAACCAATTACAACCGTGAAGCGCTCGCTGAGAAGTATCTGAAGGTCTTGCTGGGTATTTTCGGAAATCACAATACTACAGGGGGAGCACAACAGTGAAAGTCTTTCTTATTGCAGGGGCGCGGCCCAATTTTATGAAGATTGCTCCCATCTATCGGGCATCGGTGGAACACAATGATATTGAATGCAAAATCGTTCACACGGGCCAGCATTACGACCACGAGATGTCTCAGGCCTTTTTCGATGAACTTGAAATTCCGGTGCCAGCATATCATCTCGAAACGGGATCGGGCAGCCAAGCGGTGCAAACCGCGAAGATCATGGTTGCCTTTGAAGATGTGTGTGGAAAAGAAAAACCCGATCTCGTCATGGTCGTAGGTGATGTGAATTCAACGCTTGCGTGTAGCATTGTGGCAAAGAAGCTCTGTATCAAAGTTGCTCACGTGGAGGCAGGTCTACGAAGCTTTGACCTTGCAATGCCCGAAGAGATCAATAGAATGGTGACCGACGCTATTACAGATTATTTCTTTGTAACGGAAGAGAGCGGTCTTCAAAACCTTATTCGAGAAGGAAAGTCGAAGGATAGTGTCCATTATGTCGGTCACGTTATGATTGATAACCTACTTCATCAATTAGAAAAACTCGATATTGATGATGGTATGGGTTTCCGTACATACAACCTAAAGCAGGAACACGAGAATTACGCCTTCCTAACCCTTCACAGACCATCGAATGTGGATAATAAAGAAACCTTCGATGGGATTGCCGTCGCTCTCAACGCTATCGCTGAGAAAAGGCCCATATTCTTTCCAGTACACCCCAGAACGAAGAAAATGATCCACGAGTTGAACATAAACCTTTCCAAAAATATCATCTTACTGCCCCCTCTCTCATTCAAAGAATCGCTCTTTATCTGGAAAGATGCAGAGGTGGTTATCACCGACAGCGGAGGACTTCAGGAAGAAACAACAGCGTTAGGAAAACCCTGTGTTACCATCCGGCAAAATACGGAGCGACCGATCACTTTGGAAATTGGAAGCAATGTCCTCGCGGGGACGAAAACAACAAATATCCTGAACGCATATGCTGCGAGCATTGAAAAGGCACGTAGAGCCATGGTCCCGCCGCTTTGGGATGGCAAAGCATCGGAACGCATATGGAGTATTTTGGAGATTCCCAAATGTTGAAACTATTTGAGGGAATCATAATAAAACCGACAGGCTGCTTGAAGGCGGGTGTCTATGTTGCCGTAGTTATGCTGGTTTACTATTCGGTGCTCATGCAGATGATCATGCATGACTGGGCAAAAGAGGATCATTCTCACTGCGCCTTGATACCCCTCGTTGTTCTCTACTTTCTCCGGGAAAAACGCCGGGAGATAGCCGCTGTCCCATCGGCGCCCTCATGGACCGGCTTTGTGACTTTTGGTATCGGCGTGTGTCTTTTCTGGCTCGGCGAACTTGGGGGCGAGTATTTCACGCTCTACATATCATTCTGGTTTGTTGTAATCGGGTTGCTCTGGCTGCATCTGGGGTGGGAGAAGATCAAGGCTATGTGGTTTGCCCTTGTTTTGATGCTCGCCATGTTTCCGTTTCCCAATTTCATAAATACGCGAATCACTTTTCAACTTCGACTCATCTCCTCGAAGGTTGGCGTCTGGATGCTGCACCTTTACGGGATGTCAGCATACCGCGAGGGCAATGTCATTGATCTGGGTTTTACTAAGCTTCAGGTCGTCGATGCCTGCAGTGGTCTAAGATACGTCATGCCGCTCATAGTTTTAGGATTCCTCCTCACCTATTGGTTCAGGGCCCATTGGTGGAAAAAGACGGTCCTCCTTCTTTCCACCGTACCTCTTGCTATCGTTGTGAACAGTATCCGCATTGCCGCTACCGGCATTCTATACAGCATGTTTGGAGCAGAAGTCGCGGAAGGTTTTTTTCACGGGTTTTCCGGCTGGCTTATTTTTGTGTTTGCCATTCCGTTTCTCCTTTTTGAAATTTGGATCCTGCGGAAGATGCCGCCAAGAGGAGAGGTGGGAGGCGAACCAATAGAAAGGAGAAGTAGGCGAGGGCAAGAAGGGGCTGAAAAGATAGAGAACAAGAATACAGGACTGAAAAGGCAACTTCTGCAGCCTATCTTTCTGGCGTGCGTGGTGATGCTCATATTGACATCTAGTCTGTCACAGGGAATCGAGTTCCGCCAGAAGATACCCATAAGCAGGTCTTTGGGGAAATTCCCCATGCAGATACGTGAATGGCAGGGCGTTCGCGAAGATATGGAACAGCGTTTCCTCGATGTACTGAAATTGAGCGATTATATTATCGTGAATTACAGGAACGATCACGGCAAAACGATAAATTTTTACGTGGCCTACTATCAGGACCAACGCAAAGGGGAAGCCATACACTCACCGGAAACGTGCCTTCCAGGGAGCGGTTGGGAGTTCAAGGAAGCAGGCCATGTATGGATTCCTGGCAATGGCGGAAAACGTTCCATAAGGGTCAACCGTGCCCTCATGGAAAAGGGCAATGCAAGACAACTTGTCTATTACTGGTTTCCTCAGCGCGGCCGCATCCTCACAACTCTTTACCAGTTGAAGGTCTACACCTTCTGGGATTCATTGACACGAAAGAGAACAGATGGCGCACTGGTGCGGGTCATCACCGATGTCGGCAAGGAAGAAAGCATGAGTGGCACCGAGGCAAGGCTTGAGGGCTTTATTGGAGAGGTCATACCGATCCTTGATGAGCACATACCGAAGTAGAACAAACCTCAAAACCTAAGACTATTTCCATCCCATGGCATATCTTACAACGCTATTCTTGTCACTATTTGCAACGATCTCCCTTATCCCCCTTTTGATAAAAATCTCCAGAAGGTTGAAGGTCTTTGATATCCCCAACGCCCGGAAGGTCCACACCGAACCTATACCGAGGATCGGGGGGATTGCCATCGCTATCGGTGTATTCGTTCCATTACTGATATGGTGGACCACGGAGGATACTTTCTTGCAAACATACACTGTCGGAGCAGGAATTATCGTATGTTTCGGTATTCTTGACGACTTGAAAGGCTTTGATTATAAGTTGAAATTTTCGAGCCAGATCGCGGCGGCCCTTGTCGTTGTCTACGCCGGAGGACTTAAGATCACAAATCTTGGAACGCTTCTTCCCGACACTGTCGTTCTGCCCTTATGGGTATCCATTCCGTTTACAGTAGTGCTAATCGTCGGCATTACCAATGCCATTAATCTTGCCGATGGCCTAGATGGTCTTGCGGCGGGTATTTGCTTGCTCAGCTTTTGTTGTATCGGTTATCTCGCCTTCCTTCAAGGCGATAGGGCAATTACGCTTCTTTCTCTGTCCCTTATCGGTGCGATCTTTGGTTTTCTCCGGTTCAACACATATCCGGCATCTCTTTTTATGGGAGACACAGGCAGTCAACTGCTCGGCTTCTCCCTTGTTACAACCTCTGTGACCCTGACTCAGGGTAGTACGGCCTTAAGCCCCGTACTGCCTCTGATCATTTTCGGATTTCCCGTTCTCGATACGGTCACGGTGATGCTAAAGCGCATAGCGCAGGGGCATTCGCCTTTCTTAGCTGACAAGCAGCATTTACATCACAGGCTTCTGGATCTTGGCTTCTGGCATACGGAGTCGGTTCTTATCATCTATATCATACAGGCCATCTTTGTTACCGCCGCCTTTATTTTCCGGTTTTATTCCGAATGGACGATTCTTATCGCGTATGGATTGTTTACGAGCCTGATCATATTGGCCTTTTTCCTTGCGAAGAAGAAGAGCTTCAGGCTGAAACGTGACGGTGTTTTTGACACAGCATTCAAAAGGCGGTTAAAGATACTCAGGGAAAAAGGCCTTTTCATTGCCACTTCCTTCAAGATCGTTGAATTCGGCCTACCGCTGCTCCTACTTACGACCTGCATGCTTCCCCGGGTAATACCGGCGCATACCTCCACCTTTTCTTTGGTGCTCATGACTGCTCTTCTCCTTGTCTGGCTTTTCAAGAAGGATTGGCTCCGCAGATCACTGGTACTGTCTTTGTATCTCCTTATACCTGTAATTGTCTATTTAAGCGCTGATCATATCAGGCTGCCTGAAGGTCATCATTACATAATTACCTGCTACAACTTGTCCTATGTTTTTCTTGTCTTCTTCGTTGTTCTGACGCTGAACCTTACCAAAAGAAACCGCGGCTTCAGGGTAACAACGATGGATTTTTTGATTCTTTTCATCGCATTGATAGCTCCTTATATCATCGGCACACAGATCGACTATAAGGAGACCGGAGTCATTGTTGCCAAAACACTCATGTTCTTTTTCAGCTATGAGGTGCTGATCGGAGAATTACGGGACAGAATGAACGGACTGGCATTCGCGACAACGTGTTCGCTAATCATCGTAACGGGACGGGGATTCTTGGGAGTGTAAAGAGGAAGAAGGAAATGCGTTATTGTTCACCGACGACAGTTATAATCGGATTATGAATAATGGGCAGGAGGTTTAGATTGAAACGAACTATTACGGGAACGATATGGTTGCTTGTGGCAATGGCGCTGATCATCTTCGGCTGCGATGGACCAGAAGCCAAGAAGATGAAGTTCTACAACAAGGGAAAAGCGCTCTATGAAAAGGGTGAGTTTGTAAAAGCGGACCTCGAGTTCAAGAATGTCATACAAATCGATCCCAAATTTGCCGACGCCTGCTATATGATCGGGATGTCTTCAATGAAGTTGGGTAACCCAAACAATGCCTACCGATACTTTTCAAAGGCCGTTGAGATTGACCCCAATCACATGAAAGCCCATGTAGAGATTGGCAAGCTTTCCCTCCTCAGCGGGGCACCAGACAGGGCTATGGAACAGGTGGGACTGGTTCTCAAGACGGACCCCAAAAATGAAGAGGCCCGTATTCTGAGGACTGCCGTATTACTAAGCAAAAAAGAAAATGATATCGCTCTTACATATCTAAGCGAATTGATACGGGAAGGTATAACAAAACAGGATGTGTACATGCTTCAGGCCGGTGCATACATTCAGAAGGGCGACGTAAGGGCTGCGGAAAACGCGCTCAAGAGCGGAATAGAAACAAATCGGAAATCCACGGCGCTCTACCTGTCCCTTGCCGATCTCTACTTGCAGGATAAAAGGGTAGACGATGGAATAGCTATTGTTCAGAAAGTGATAGATATCGACCCAAAGGAAATACGCCACAAATTAACATTGGCCAACCTATATTGGGATTCAGGGAAAGAGCAGGAGGCGGCAGAAGTCCTTAACAATATTGTTGTTGCCGACGAAAAGAATGAGGAACGCTGGATCCAAAATGCTGGTTTTTTTGTGAGCAAAAAGAGGGCTGCCGATGCAGAAAAAGTCCTCAAGGAAGCGCTGCAAAAAAATCCCAAGAGTCCTAAGATTCGTTTTGCCTTGAGCGAGATCTACGTAAACACTAAGCAGGTGAATAACGCCGTGGATCTCCTGAAGGAGTGTCTTACTATCAAGAAGGACTCCAAGGACCCCGAAAATATCCAAGCAAAGAATTCCTTGGCAAAAATCTATATCATGCGCCAGGAGTTGACGGAAGCGAGAACGCTTATTGATGATGTTATTAAGAACAGTCCGAAAAATGTGGAAGCCCATTTTCTTAAGGGAAACATATTCTTATCCGAGGAAGACGGGACAGGCGCGGTCTCTGAATTCAGAACTGTTGCCAATGAGTGGCCCGAATTTATCCCTGTTTACGTGAAACTTGCCGAGGCACATGCCATGACCCGCGAGCCCCACCTTGCGTTGGACACCCTGCAGACTGCTCTAAAAATAGAACCCAACTCGAAAGATGCCCTCAGGGCCATTGGCCGAATATATTTCATGCAGGGCAATTACAGTAGAGCGGAAGACCATATGAAAAAGCTTGCCGGGCTGCACCCTGATGATATCGATATAAAAAGCGACCTTGGTGATTTCTTCCTTGCCCGAAAGGATTTCAAACAGGCTGAGAATACATACGCCGATATCAAGCGGAAAGCGCCTACAAATCCTTCGGGATATATAAGAATGGGTGGACTCTATGCAATGCAAGGGAATCCTGGCAGAGCAACTGCGGAATTTGAACAGGCATATAAACTAAGCTCCCAATCACAACAGATTCTTACGATCCTTGTTCAGTCCTATATGGAAAACAAAAAATATGCTAGCGCCGTAGCGCTTTGCGAGGAAAAGATCAAAGAAAATCCGAAAGACTCTTTTTCATATAATCTCCTCGGACAGGTCTTAGGCGCTCAAAAGAATTATAAAGGCGCCGAAGAACTATTTCAGAAAGCCATATCGCTTCAGCCAACATGGCCTGTTCCACATAATAACCTCGCCCATCTCTATCTTATCCAAGGTCAGACCGCAAACGCCATCAAAAAATATCAGGAGTCAATAAAGTATAAGCCTGAAAATGTGACCGCATATTTGTCGCTGGCGCAAATCCATTGTGCTGACAAAAATTTTTCTAAAGCTATCGATATTTACAGCAAATTGTTGAAAAAATGGCCTAATCTCTGGGTCGTTGCAAACGACCTTGCATTTTTGTTAAGTGAACACTCGACATCAACAAAAGAACTGGAAAAGGCTATGAAGATTGCGAGACATGCGCAAAAACTCCGCCCCGAAGAGGGGGCCGTTTTGGACACTGTAGGGTGGATCTATTACAAGCAGGGTGATGCAAAAAGAGCCCACGAGTTCGTTGCCAGGGCACGGCAAAAGACGCCAGGAAACTCAGTCATCGCATATCACATGGGAATGGTTCATTATAAGCTCGGGAAAAGGGCCGAGGCAAAAGATCAGCTCAAAAAAGCGCTTGAGTCAAAAGACGACTTCTTCGGAAAGCAAGAGGCCGAAAAGACGCTGGCGATGATCTCGACACATGAAATTCAAAAATGACTTAACTCAGAACCGGCCCACATAGGCCCGTAATATTGGGCATGAGATCCTTACCTGAAAACAACAATAATTGGTTGACATACATGTATTACATTGGTTATTAAAAAGGAGGGCCTCACATGAAAAGACACCTAGCATCCATGATGATCGCCGTATTGTTTTTCGCCTTGCCTGCCTGGGCACAGGGGGTGCAGGAAGAACAGCCGCCGAAGGTCGCCCCGCCTGTCACCGCACAGAACTACATCATTGGGCCGGGAGATATTCTTGACATTGCGCTCTGGCGGGACGACGCGCTTGTCAGACAGGTCACGGTCCTTGCTGACGGGAACATATCCTTCCCCCTTATAGGCGAGGTCGTGGCCGCAGGCAAAACCGTCGCCCAGTTGAAACAGGAAATTTCTACGAAACTGACCGAATACGTCCCCGACCCGGTTTTGTCCATAGAAGTAAAACAGCCTAACAGTATGATCGTGTACGTTATTGGCCGGGTCAACAACCAGAACCGTTTCCCCGTCAATGGCAACGTGACCGTACTGCAGGCGCTTTCCATAGCCGGTGGGCTCACTCCTTTCGCCAACGGCAATAAGATCAAGATAATGCGCGAGGAAAATGGTAAGACATTGATATTGCCGTTCAAGTATTATGAAGTGCTTCAGGGTAAAAATGTCGAGCAAAATATAACTCTCAAAAGGGGGGATGTAATCGTTGTCCCCTGATAAGAAAAAGATCCGTATTGGTTTTATCCTGCTAGTCTTTTACATATCCATAATGTCAGGAATTCCGATAAAAGCGGCGGGTGATGAACTTAAGCTGCTACCGTCGATAGCCGTAAAAGAGGAGTATAATGATAACATCCTGTACACTATAGCGCAGCCAAAAAGTGATTTTATAACCACTGTTTCACCTGGGTTTGCTTTCATAAACCGGACAGAGAAAATGGATATTACCCTGTCGGGGAGACTCGACCGGTTGTTTTATTCAAAATATAGCGAATTTGATACTACCGATCAATATTATGACGGCATCGGAAAGTACGCTGTGACAGAGCGATTCAATATCTCGGGAAAAGCCCTTTATTCCAAGACTTCCCGGCCCGACCGAGACCTTGAGACAACGGGAATCCCATTGGGACCGGCCACCCGAGAACGGCAGAATTACGGCATCTCCGGCACCTATGCCCTGACGGAAAAAACGGCGGCGACGCTGTCTTACGAATATTTGAATGATAATTATGACGCTGAGAGATTCGTTGATTCAGAGTCCCATCTTGTCAATCTCGGGTTTGTCCATGATCTGACATACTTTGCCCGATCTACGAAAGGGCGGTTCAACCTGGGATATGCTAGATATAATATGACCGGTTCCAAGATTGATAATTATGAGGCAACGATCGGGTTCAGCAGGGATCTGAGCGAAAAATGGAATCTCCTCATCGATGGCGGCGCCCGATACACGTATTGGAAATTTCAGGTCACTGATGTTCAAAGAACCGTTTTTGACCCAACTACCCCGCCGTTTTTCTTTCCCATCTTTGCAGAACAGGAAAAGACCACCAGTGAATTAGGCGCAGTGGCCCGTCTGAACCTCAATTATAAGTGGGAGCGCACCAATGCAGGTTTCAACTTTGGCTACGATCTATCTTCTCCAAGTGGCAGAACTGGATCTGTGGAGCGCACTTCTTTGGCCCTTAACGTTAATACACGGTTTCTTTATGAATTGCTTGCAATATTATCCGGAGGGTATTTCTTTAACAAGTCCAGCGAAGTGGGAATCGGTACAAAAGTCGATGAAGAAACTCTGTGGATCACTCCGGGTATACGGTACGAATGGAGTAAGGATATATTGATGGAGATCTCTTATACGTACAATAGAACCCGCTACAATACGGTTCGAGAATATACGGACAGAAACCTTTTCCTAGTGTATTTCAGAGTACAACACGATCTGTTTAACTGAGAAACATCCCGTAACACCTATCCAATCAAAATCCAAAACATTTTCTGGGGGATCTAATGGAAAACCAAATCCGGACCGTTCATGATTATCTCGATATCCTGAAACGAAGAAAAAAAAACCTTATCCTTCCTGTTCTCATTGTCTTTTCCATTGCCATGTTTATCGTCCTTATTTACCCACCCGTGTATCGTTCCACGGCAACAATACTCATTGAGGAACAGGAATTACCGGCTGCCTATGTGCAAACAACCATAGCGGGATTTGCCGAGCAGAGGCTCCAGAGCCTTAACCAGAGGATCATGAGCTCGACAAAGCTCCTTGAGATTATCAACCGCTTCAATATTTATCAAGACTTGAGAAAAAAAGAGCCTGTGGAAGAAGTCGTAGCAACCATGAGGAAAGACATAAAATTCAGGACGATCAGCGCCGATATCGCAAACCCTCAAAGGGGCGGCTCACCATCACCCATAACCATAGCCTTTACCCTTTCCTATGAAGGCCGGGATCCGCAAACTGTCCAGCAGATCGCCAGCGTTCTCTCGTCACTCTTTCTTGAAGAGAACCTGAAAGTCCGCGAAGAAAAGGCCCGCGGAGCCTCCAAGTTTCTCGGGGTGGAGACAGCATCGGTACAAAAACAGTTGGCGGAAATCGACGCCAAGATAGCCAGATATAAGGAGAAACACTCTCTTGAACTTCCCGAGCTTCTCCAAGTGAATGTGTCCAGTCTCGAAAGGGTCGAGAATGAGACAAATAATCTTAGACAGCGATTGACGACCCTCAGGGAAAAAGAGGGTTACCTTCGGTCACAATTGTCTACAGTTCCTCGTGATGACGCGACCCTGCTGAGAGAATTAAAGGCAAAGCTTACACAGCTTCAAAGCAGATATTCCGAGAAGCACCCGGACGTCATAAAAACGAATCGCGAGATAGCGGAACTCAGGAATCGCAACGATGCTTCACGGTCAGCTAAAAATTCGACGGGTACCCCCCCTGTTCCTGATCAGCCCGACAATCCGGCATATGTAAACCTGGCGTCGCAGCTTGCCGGCGTTCAGGCGGAAATAGAAATGGTGAGACGGCAGAGCGGCGAGATGAGCAGAAAACGGGACGAGTATTACCGAAGGATGGAAGCGGCGCCAAGGATTGAGCAATCCTACAAGGCATTGCTGGCTGAACGGAATAGTATCCAGTTGAAGGTCGATGACCTCATGAAAAAATCATTGGAAGCAAAGACAGCACAGGGGCTTGAAAGGGAAAAAATGGGCGAGCGGTTTACCGTTATCGATCCCGCGATGCTGCCGGAAAAACCGGTCAAACCGAATATTCCTGTCATTTTATTTACAGCCCTTTTCCTAGGCATTGGAATGGGCGTGGGCATGGTGTCGCTCCAGGAATTCAATGATCGGTCGGTCCGAAACCCGAAGGCGCTCTTTGCAGTCACACAGGTGCCTGTTCTTGCCGCCATCCCGTATATCATTACCGAAAAGGAAATCAGGGAACGAATGAATGTAAGGAAGCTGCTCATGCTCTCATCGGGTGCGTTCCGTATCTCCGGACGAACCTGATGAGCTAATTTCTCCAGACTACAACGGGATGAACTTTAACAGACTGAATTATATGCTTGACATACTTCATTAGAAGAGGAGGTACTCATGGCCGCGCAGCTTAAGAATATTTTTGAAGATGTTTACAAAAAATTCATGAATATGGAACAGTCACGTGAACTTCCCGCAAAATTAGACAAAGCGGATATCCAGACCATTTCCCGGGAAGATAGGGCAAAAGCAGGCTGGATCAGCCCTGTTTACACAATGTCACGTAAGGTCCGGCTCGACATGAAGACCCTGGCCAATAATCGTTGCGCAGCGGTATTCCCCTGCACGGCAGAAACAGAGGTATACAAGGTCCTTCGTACCAGAATCCTTGACTGCACCAAGAAGAACGGGAGCAACACCATCATGGTCACAAGCGCCCTGCCCAGGGAAGGTAAAACACTCACAGCGATAAATCTTTCGTTCGCTTTTGCGAAACTTTTCGAACAGACTGTACTCCTAGTTGACGGAGACCTGCGTCAACAGGATATTCACAAATACCTGGGTTACGAGAGCGACAGGGGCCTCGTCGATTACCTCCTGGATAGAATGCCCTTGTCAGAGATCATGACATGGCCCGGGATCGATAAGATCACTCTTATCTCCGGTGGAAGGCTGGTGCGTGAAAGCACAGAATTGTTAATTACGTCGAGGATGTGGGAACTTGCTTCCGAGATGAAGGACCGCTATCCTGACAGGTATGTTATCTTCGATGCTCCCCCCGTGTTGACCAGTGCCGATGCAATGAACTTCGCCCAGATGGTGGACGGGATCCTCGTGGTTGTCCAGGCCGAAAAAACAAATGTTGACGATGTGAATGCAGCAATCTCTCTTCTCCCGATAGAAAAGATCATCGGTGCTGTCCTTAACAAGTTTGCACCTACACGGTAAAGCCCGGCACCATCAAGACCTACCTTTCCCCACCCAGCTTCACTGGCGGTCATATTTTCCTATTCTTATGGAAAGAATGTGCAGCCCGGGTGACGTACGGACGCATGTTCTCCCGCCTCAACGCTGGTTCCCTAAAAGCAAGTTTAGAATTAAGAGCCGGTCAAGTTCTTTCAGACAACCTCCAGGGTTTTTTAAGTGGTTTGGCCGCTTTAAGTTTCATACCGCCTCTTTCGCCTCCGGCAGGGTGCTGAGGTAAACCTCATCGGGCGTCCTGTCGCCAAGGCCTGGTTGTGATAACCTAAAACTGACCCACCTAAAGGGCAAATGATCACGCAAAAATGACCCACCCCCAGAACGATCTCTGGTAAGTTTGGTCTTAAAGAAAAGACCGACTTGACCGGAGGGA